>Ga0315907_10006194_pt1 | contig 12753 bp, 12 predicted proteins | sample LakEriMetagenome_3_FD_203525 | JGI IMG/M metagenome (GOLD analysis project Ga0315907, IMG submission 203525) | Freshwater fungal communities from buoy surface, Lake Erie, Ohio, United States - Buoy 12 MA123 | ecosystem: Environmental > Aquatic > Freshwater > Lake > Lake biofilm | place: USA...
TTAATTTTAAAGGACTAAATTACAAAATTCGGATTGAAATTTCGTGTGAATCAAGGCTGAATTATAAACACATTTAGTTCGCTTGATGTACGTGCAATTAACTGATTTCCAGATACATATAGTTCTTGTATGTTTTCGGTTGTGGATATTTTGTAAACTTCGTTCACGCCTTCGAATAAATCACGGTAATACAACAAGTTCTCATTGACAAAGAAAAATCCATCGGCATAAGGGATCATTGCTTGATTCGTTTCAGAAACACAGCGAACAACATTCATAAAGTCATCCATTAGACAAATTTTACCATCGGATGAACGAATCCAAAGTCCAGATTCATTTTCATTTAATGTGATTTCTCCCGATATCCCTAAAATTCCTTGAAGGTTATCTACCCGCTGAATTTCTTTTTTGCTCACAAAATTAAAGAGCACAAGGCTACTGTTTAATTCATCGTAGATCCAAAGCATGTCTGCGCGTTTACTTGTGGCAAGTGCCGACACATTGAGTAGTCCAAGTTCATCCAAATTTAAGCACGTTCCATTTTCGCTCAAGGTGTTATCAAGAAAACAGAGTTGTTGCTGACTTTTTGAAAAAACGGCGATTTTCAAAGAGTTAATCGATTCAATATCGTCTATGCTTTGCCACTTTTTGATACTTTGTTTAATCGGAGTTGAATAGTTGCTGAATTTGCTAATCTCATCTTTGTTTACAAAATATACGTTCTGTTGCCCATCGAGAAAGGTTGCGCTGGTTCCTTCAGGTATATTTATGGTACGTTTCAATTCAATATGAACGGAGGAGTTTTGACTCCATGCATTACATGCGCCAAACAGGAATAATAGGAGGTAATTCTTATGCTTCAAATTGAATAAGTTCATCAAGGTACGTACGGGAATTCATTACCCGTGGAATTTTATGTTGTCCTCCGAATTTACCATTTTTTTTCATCCATGCGAAGAATGTGCCAGGGGCTAATATCGTAATTTTTAGTGGAAGCATGTTGAGGTTATTTGCACGCTTCGTATCGTAATCTGAATTCACCTTACGCATGCAGTGGTCTAATTGCATGATGGCATCAGAACTCAACTCCATTTCGGAAGGGATTTCGATAGCCCATTCATGTCCTCCTATTCCTTGATCAAAATCAAAATATGGAGCGACTGTGTAGTTGCTGATTTCAATGTTCTGTATGGCCGACCATTCGCTAATTGCTTGCTCTACGTGCATCACGACCGCTTTTTCACCGAAGGCATTGATGTAATGCGCAGTCCTTCCCGTTACTTTAAATCGATAGGGTAAAAGCGATGTAAAGGTGATCGTATCTCCAATGATATAGCGCCAAAGTCCTGCACTGGTGGAGATTACCAACGCGTATTCAACATCCAAAGAAACTTGATCAAGGGTTAATACATGGGTTGATTCCAGCCCCTTGAATGATTCCATCGGGATGAATTCATAGTACACCTGAGCGTCGGTTAGCAAGAGCAATCCATCCGTATTTAATTCATCTTGTAATCCAAAATAACCTTCGGAGGCATTGTAAGATTCCACGAAATTCATGGAAGGGTTTCCGATTAATTTATCCAGTTGGTTTTGGTAGGGGGCAAGGTTCATACCTCCATGAATATAGAGTTCTAAATTTGGCCAAACTTCATGTAGGGTATTTTTACCGGAATGCTTTAACACAATGTTGCCGAAGGTTGTCATCCAGCTGGGCACTCCTGCAATGATTGCTACATCCTCTTTTATACTGGCTTCTGCCATGAGCATGAGTTTTTCTTCCCAATCGGCGTGCAATACAATTTGTTTTTCAGGTACCCTTCGGAATTCCGTCCAAATGGGTAAGTTATCAATGATTATCGCTGAAAGGTCAGCCACAATGGCATGCTGATCAATGTTTTGAAGGCTGTTACTCCCGCCCAGGATTAAATGTTTTTTAGAGTATAATTTACGGTTGGGTACGTTTTGATGATAGCACGCTAAGAGATCTTTTCCACCTGCATAGTGGGTGTGTTCAAGACTATCTTTGGTTACAGGCAGGGTTTTAATACGTTTTCCCGTGGTGCCAGAACTTTTAGCAAACCATTTAGTGTATCCTGGCCAAAGTACATCTTTCGCCCCATGAATCGCTTGTTGAATATACGGTTCAAGGGTATCGTAATCTTGCAAAGGAACCTGTTGTTGGAAATGCTTAATAGATTCTATCTGTTCGAATCCATGGATTTTACCGAAGTTTGTGTGTTGACCAGCATCCAAGAGAGCTTTCAGGACTTTCACCTGAGATTCAATAGGGAAGTCACGATAAAGTTCGATTCGCTTTAAGCGGTACCGAATATACGTAGAGAAAAGGGCGTCAACCAACATGGCAAGGCCCCAAATTTAATTAACCGAAGATTAAGATTGATCCAATAACCACAAGTAAAAAAATGGTGTAAATGGTTGCAACAGCTGCTGTACTTTCTTCAAAAAATCTACCTGACATATGCTAAAGTTTTTTCAAAGGTAAACATAAATTTTAATCTCGGTTGCCCAATAAGCGCAACAAGGTCAAAAATAAATTCACAAATAAGATATACAACTGCATTCCACCAATTAAGGCAAGCTTGTTTCTAGTTTCTTCAGAGAATTCTGGAGATTGGGCCACCATTTTTAATTGTTGCATTTGGTATGCGATTAACCCTGTAAAAACAAAAACTCCAACGATTGTAACTACCCAATCCATCACGCCACTCCCGATGAACATGTTGAGTATACTCGCCAAAATCATCCCTATTAAAACCATATACAATAGGCTTCCAAATTTTGTAAGATCAGTTTTGGTGGTGTATCCTAAGATCGCCATACCTGCAAACGCACCGGCTGTTACAAAGAACGTGAAGGCAATCGCTTGAGTAGAGTAGGCTAAGAAAATCACACTTAAGGTACTTCCCATACTCGCTGAGTAGGCTACAAAAAGTGCCAACAAAATCGTCATGGATAAGCGTTGAAAACCCCATTGAATTACCATGGATATAACTAATGGTGCAAAGAGCATGACATAAAATAACATGGATGTCTTACCATCGCTGGTCATAAACAATTGATCGAATAGAACTTTGTTTGTACCCACGGCATAGGCGATAACTCCGGATACTGCCATGGCAATAAACATGTAGCTGTAGACCGAGCGAATAAAATTACTTGCTATACTCGCTTCGTAGGTGTTGTTTGAATAATCAGTCATTTTTAATGTAGTTTACTTTGTATCAAATTTATAAATTCTTTTCTAGTTGCATCATTCGACAAGAAAATTCCTGTAAAAGCGCTGGTAGTTGTCGCTGAATTTTGTTTTTCTACACCGCGCATCTGCATGCACATGTGAGCACATTCGATAACAACGGCTACGCCTTTGGGTGCAAGCGTACGCTGAATACAATCCCTGATTTCAATGGTTAAGCGCTCTTGCACTTGCAGCCTTCTGGCATAGGCGTCCACTACCCGTGGTAGTTTACTCAACCCCACAATTTTTCCATCAGGAATATAGGCGATGTGTGCTTTTCCGAAAAAAGGTAACATGTGGTGCTCACACAAAGAATATACGTCGATGTCTTTTACCAAAACCATTTCAGAATACGCCTCATGAAAGATGGCTTGTTCGATTAATTCGTCTGGATTTACTTCATAACCATGCGTTAAAAACTGCATGGATTTAGCTACGCGTTCCGGTGTTTTGAGCAATCCTTCTCGGTTTGGATTCTCTCCCAGCCCTTCAATAATTGCTTTGTAATGCTGTTCTAATTCTTCTTGTTTCAAAATATATTGGTGCTATGTGGATAAGTTAAAAAGGTTCTTTTCCGCCGAAATATTCCACAAAATTGTTTTCGGTTTCTACTAATTTTAGTTTGGCTAAGGCTGCACCATATCCCGCAATAATTGGTTCAAGAATTTGCCAAATTGCGATGATAACATGTTCAGTTGAGGTCATAATGCCATCCAGAAACGGTACATCTAAATTTAAGTTTTTGTGGTCAAGTTTTTCGGTTACTTCCTTTTTAATGATCGCACTTAAATCCTTTAAATTCATTACAAAGCCTGATTCAGGGTCTGGTGTGCCGCTTACTGTAACGTATAAAACAAAGTTATGACCATGCCAATTTTTATTAGCACAGCGTCCAAATACTTCATTGTTTTTCTCTTCACTCCAGTTCGGTTGCCATAGCTTATGTGCCGCATTAAATGTCTCACGGCGAGTGATATACACCTTATTCATTTACCAATGTTTTTTCTATTGTTACTTTGACCGTTTCATCCAAGGTAAGTTGTTCAATTTGTACCGCGACTAATTGATTCACCAAGTGAACATTAAACGGAGCTTCTACTTTAATATAATTTTCTGTGAAACCATACATTTTACCCTCATCTTCTTCGTGCTCGAATAATACCGTTTTCTGAAGTCCTAATTGACTGTGATAAAACTGTTTTTTCTTTCGGGCGCTCAATAAATGCAGTTGTTTGCTTCGTTCTTTTCGTATGTGCATTGGAACAGGCTCCCCCAATTTAATTGCGGTGGTATTTGCGCGTTCAGAATAAGTAAATACATGCAAATACGAAATATCAATCGCTTGTAAAAAGTCTACCGTTTCTTGAAAGTCTTCCTCTGTTTCTCCCGGAAAACCAACAATGACATCCACTCCAATACAACACGATGGATTTAAGCGTTTAATTTGTTCAACGCGGTCTTGAAACACCGAGCGCTCATATTTTCTTCGCATCAATTTCAAGATGCGGTCACTTCCGGATTGCAGTGGAATGTGAAAGTGGGGCATGAATCGCGTGCTTTGGCTTAAACAAAAATCGATGATTTCATTGCTTAGTAAGTTCGGCTCAATGGATGAAATCCGAAAGCGATCGATCCCTTCCAGGGTATCTAATTCTTGGATTAGTTGGAAAAAATTTTCGTCTCCGCCTTGCCCAAAATCACCAATATTTACACCAGTCAAGACTACTTCTCGAACCGGAGTGTCTACTAATTTTCTTGCTTCTTTAATAGTTTCTGCTATCGTTGCGTTTCTACTTTTTCCTCGGGCCAAAGGGATGGTACAAAAGGTACAGAAGTAATCACATCCGTCTTGTATTTTTAAAAAACTACGGGTGCGATCGCCCGCACTAAAAGAAGGGTTGAACGTTAAGGCATGCTTTATGGATTCATGTTTGACCACTTGCGTTTCTTTCTCAATGTTGGCTTCAACTTCTTCCAGTAATTTGAATTTTTCGTTTGCACCGAGTACCATATTGACGCCTGGAATCTTAGCAATTTCTTCAGGTTTTAATTGGGCATAACATCCAACGATGGCTACATACCCATTCGGATTGATTTCCTTCGCTTTACGAACCAATTGCTTGCATTTCTTGTCGGCATTTTCTGTAACCGAGCATGTATTAATTACAAATACATCCGGTTCCGCATCAAAGTCAACTCGGGCATAGCCTGCTTCTTCAAAACTTCGCGCAAGCGTGGAGGATTCGGAGAAATTGAGTTTACAGCCGAGCGTATAAAACGAAACCTTTCGTTGAAATTGCATGTGCAAAAGTAAGGTAAAATCACTGTTTTATGCTAACCTAGCACATTCCTTTTATTGCTAATTTTGTCAAAACTTCTTGCATGCGAATCTTTAATAATGTCCTTGAGACCATTGGGAATACCCCGCTTATCAAAATAAACAAACTGACCAAGGATATTTCGGCCCTTGTGTTAGCTAAGGTTGAAACAACGAATCCAGGAAATTCTGTAAAGGATCGTATGGCAGTTAAAATGATTGAAGATGCCGAGAAAGCTGGGATTTTAAAGCCGGGCGGAACCGTTATAGAAGGAACCTCCGGGAATACGGGTATGGGTTTAGCCTTGGCCTGTATCATTAAAGGATATAAGCTAATTTGTGTATTGAATGATAAACAATCCAAAGAAAAAATGGATATCCTTCGCGCAGTAGGCGCCGAAGTGGTGGTTTGTCCAACGGCCGTTGAACCAACTGACCCACGTTCATATTATTCCGTTTCACGACGCTTGGCTTCTGAAATCCCGAACTCTTGGTATGTCAATCAATACGATAATTTATCCAATCGCACCGCGCATTACGAGCAAACAGGACCCGAAATTTGGGAACAAACCGATGGAAAAATTACCCATTTTATTGTTGGAGTAGGGACGGGAGGAACCATTTCAGGGGTAGGTAAATACTTGAAAGAAAAGAATCCTAACATTAAGATTTGGGGAATCGATACCTACGGCTCGGTGTTTAAGAAGTATAAAGAAACGGGAATATTTGACGAAAACGAGATTTATCCCTACATCACCGAAGGAATCGGAGAAGATATCTTGCCGGCCAATGTGGATTTTGATGTCATCGACCATTTTGAAAAAGTGACCGACAAAGATGCGGCCGTTTATACCCGAAGGTTGGCAAGAGAGGAAGGGATTTTTGTAGGGAATTCGGCAGGTGCGGCCATCAAAGGCTTGCTTCAGATGGGAGAGCAATTGACCAAAGACGATGTAGTCGTAGTGTTGTTTCACGACCACGGTAGCCGTTATGTTGGGAAAATGTTCAACGACGATTGGATGCGGGAGCGCGGATTTTTAGAAGAGGAAATGCTAACCGCTGGTGATTTGGTAGCCAAACATAAAGACAAGCCCTTAGTAACCGTTTATGCGGAGGAATTGGTTTCTCACGCCATCGCAAAAATGCGCACCTATGGGATTTCGCAAATTCCAGTATTAAAGGATGGGAAAATTGTAGGTTCTATTGAAGACAGTCACATGTATCAGTTGTTGGTTGATGATCCTGCACTCCGAGACGCACCAATTTCATCCATTATGAGGGCTCCGTTTCCTGTGGTTAACCACAACACCCCCGTGGAAGAACTTTGCAAATTGATCAACAAAGATACCCCCGCCGTTTTGGTTGAATTAGCCGACGGTAAGTCGCATATTGTAACGCGATATGACATCATTTCAGCAATGGCCTAATGCCTGAATGTAGCGATCAATTGGGTAACATCGTTTCGATTCCAAGGAATCCACAACGGATCATTTCTTTGGTTCCTTCCATTACTGAATTCCTTTACGCCTTAGGGCTGGGCGATCGGGTTGTGGCGATCACTAAGTTTTGTATTTATCCCGACGAATGGTACGTATCAAAACCTCGGATTGGGGGAACGAAAACACCTGACATTGATAAAATTAAAGCGCTCAAGCCGGATTTAATTATTGGGAATAAAGAAGAAAACCGACAAGAAGACATTGCGGCACTGGGTGAATTTGCCCCGGTTTGGATGAGCGATGTGAATTCTATTCAAGACATGTATTCCATGTTGACCTCACTGGGCGAAATCTTGGGGTTGGAGGAAGAATCATTGGCATGGATAACCCAGTGGAAGACCTATTTTGAGCACAATAAAACCAAAGGTCAAGGCAAAAAGGCGCTTTATTTTATCTGGAAAGAACCGGAGATGGTCGTAGGAAAGGACACCTACATCGATGCGTACATGCAGGCAATTGGCTACGAGAATTGTGTTGAAATGGGGCGTTACCCTATGCTGAGCGATTTGGATGAGGTCAATCCCGACGTGGTTTTGTTGAGTACGGAACCCTTTCCATTCAAGGAAACGGATTTCGGGTATTTTCAAGAACGCTTTCCAAAGGCACGGATTGAACTCGTTTCCGGGGAAGAATTTTCATGGTATGGGGTCCGAAATGTTCTCTAAGCAACCCATACTGTTTTATGATGGCGATTGTCCCTTGTGCAATCGGGTGGTGACCTTTATCTTAAACCATGAGAAAGATTCCAAGATCTTATTTTCGGCCTTGGATACAGCAGCTGCTAACGAATTTCTTAGTAAGCAACCTTCATATAAGAGGGAAGAGGATACCGTATATTTTTTCGATGGAAATCAACTGTATAGTAAATCTACGGCGGTATTGAAGCTGTTGACTTTTTTAAAGGGATACTTGCTCGTGCTGCGCTTGGGATGGCTTTTTCCTCGTGGGCTGCGCGATTCCGTTTATGACTTTGTCGCCAAGCGAAGGCAACGGATTGTTAAGGAATGTATAGTTGATGTTCGTTTATCTAAACGCTTATTGCAGTCCTAACTGCCGCTCAATCCCGTCTATAAAGGCATGAATCACTTTAATGTGAATTTCCTGGGCACGGTCCGCGTATTCACTGTGTGGTGCACGAATCTCCAGGTCGGCCAGCGAAGCCAATTTTCCGCCGTCTTTACCGCTTAAGATGATTGTTTTCATTCCTTTTTCTTTAGCGGCCGTCACGGCATGAATAACATTTTTTGAATTTCCTGAGGTTGATATGCCTAACAATACATCACCTTCATTTCCTAGGCCCTCTATAAAGCGAGAAAAAACGAAATCATAGCCATAATCATTGGCTACACAACTTAAATGGGATGGGTCGGAAATGGAGATCGCAGCCAAGGCTTTTCGATTGTTGCGGTATCTTCCGCTCAATTCTTCCGCAAAGTGCATCGCATCACACATCGATCCACCGTTACCACACGAAATGATTTTTCCACCGTGTTGAATTGCTTGGCTCATCCACTGGATTGCTTGTTCAATTTTCTTGAAATTTTCTTCGGTTTGAAATTGTTTAAGCACTGATTCAGCTTCTTGGAAATGGGATGCGATTGAGGAAACGGACATGTTTTTTTTTTTTCAAATGTAAGAAATTATAAGACGTTAGGATAATTGGACTTTAGGACATTAAGACATCGGGAGGTCGGGAACTAAGAATTTATTCTTCCCCCTTTGAAGGGGGACTGAGGGGGATGACGTTAGGTTATTGTATAATAATCACCCCTCACTTACGAATTCTAATACTATTGAGAGTCACCTCCCTTTATCCCTCCTCAAGGAGGGAAACAAAAATCTACTTCCTCCATTGAAGGGGGATTGAGGTCTGATGACTCTGACGAGTATCAGACTCCGTTTGAGGGGATGACGTTTGTTATTTATCTCTGACCCATAAAATAATCAACTCTTAGTTTTCGTTTGGAAGTTTCATTCATACTTAGTTGTATTCAAATAACCACTATAACAAAGCACTTCGTCCGTTGGCACGAAACCTTCGGAATAGTTCAAATTCAAAGGCTGAAAAGATACTCTGGAAAAAAGTACTTTCTCGGAAACAGATTGGAGTGCGCGTTTTACGACAAAGACCTATCGATAAATATATAGTTGATTTCTTTATTCCTGCTTACAAATTAATCATTGAAATTGATGGTTCTTCCCATGAATTCAAGAATGAGGAAGATGTTATTCGACAAACAAATCTTAAAGCGTTAGGTTTTCGCGTTATACGATTTAGAGAACAAGAGGTTTTAGATGATCCTGTGGCTACTAGAGATAAAATTCAGTTTGCTTTGAGTTGCCTTAAATAAGAATGTCACCTCCCTTTATCCCTCCTCGAGGAGGGAAACAAAAATCTACTTCCTCGGAGGAAAGTAACACTGAACGTCTTAACATCTTAGCGTCCTAGCGTCTTATTGCACATCGGGAATTTAGCACATCGGGAGGTTGGGAACTAAGAATTTATTCTTCCCCCTTTGAAGGGGGACTGAGGGGGATGACGTTAGGTTATTGTATAATAATCACCCCTCACTTACGAATTCTAATACTATTGAGAGTCACCTCCCTTTGTCCCTCCTCAAGGAGGGAAACAAAAATCTACTTCCTCCATTGAAGGGGGACTGAGGGGGATGAGGTTAGGTTATTGTATAATAATCACCCCCTCACTTACGAATTCTAATACTATTGAGAGTCACCTCCCTTTATCCCTCCTCGAGAAGGGAAACAAAAATCTACTTCCCTTCCCGCTTTACGGTGGACAAAGCAAGGGGAGATATTAACGTCTAACAGTCTCAATGTCAAAACATCCAAATGTCTTATCGTCTTAACGTCTAAATGTCCAAATTCCTTACCTTTGACCTATGCGTTCCTATCATAATAAAGTAGTATGGATTACTGGAGCCTCTTCGGGAATCGGAGAAGCCATGGCCCGTGAATTCGCGAATCAGGGGGCTATTTTAATTCTTGCGGCGCGAAATGTCCAAAAGTTGAATCAAATCAAAGATTCGTTGCCAAATGCAGAAGTTCACACCGTGATATCCTTAGATTTAACAAATCTATCGAATGTGGATGCCTTGGTTTCATCTGTAATTGATCAGGTGGGAAGGGTAGACGTCTTGGTGAATAACGGAGGAATCAGCCAGCGTTCGCTCGTGGGGGAAACGCCCTTGGAGGTGGACCGTAAAATCATGGAAGTCAATTTCTTTGGCGCTGTTGGATTAACCAAGGCCTTACTTCCGGCACTGCGTGCTTCTGCGGGTCAAATTATTGTTATTAGTAGCATTTCTGGAAAGTTCGGGTTTTTCCTTCGTTCTGCTTATGCTGCTTCGAAACATGCCTTACATGGCTTTTTTGAAAGTTTGGCCTTAGAAGAAGCGTCCCATGGAATCACAGTAACCATGGTCTGCCCAGGAAAAATAAATACGCCCATATCGATGAGCGCGCTCAATGCGCAAGGGGAGACCCACAATGAGATGGACCACAATCAGGAAACCGGCATGCCGGCCGAGGTGTGTGCTTGTCAAATCGTCCGTGCAGCACGTAAGAATAAACCGGAGGTCCTCATTGGGAATAAAGAAATCATTGCAGTGTATCTTAAACGTTTCGTTCCCGGTATTTTCCGTCGAGTAATCGCCAAGCAGAAGGCGACGTAAATTTAACTGTTCCGCTGGGTTTCAAATCCCGTGGAACGGGAGGGTAGTCAGGAATAGCCCAAACGTACTTTGTTTATAGACCTAATTTTTAATACAACGGACAGTCTGGCCATTGGCTCGGTAGAAATCGCTCATTATAGCAACACTACTTTCGAAGTACAAGTACCGTGAGTTCGTTCCACTAACTGTACTACTCCAATAGCTGGAGAGAGAGCCTACGTTGCTTAGCGTGCCATTGCTAGTGCGGAAGCCGGCCACCGATAATTTAAGCGGCGAGGCAAAAGCCCCAGCACTTGTATTAGCACTCCAACTTAAGCGTTCGGCCTCTAATTCTGAATCTGAGGGAATTCTATAGCCACTTGGGCAAGGGTTGTTCACCCCATTCACTCCCTGCCACAGGTTCGAGTTTTGCGGGGAACGCCAGTCGGAAGGTGCATTCGGTGCCAAAATAAAGCTCCCATGCGCCGGCTGGTCTGCGCTGCTGAGCGTACCTGTCGTGGGCGAAGTACGGCACTGGTGCCCATCTGCTCGTCTGCCCCATTGGTATAAATCGCCGTAGGCATTTACATCGGTGCTGCTGGTGGCTACTTGCGTAGCTCCTAAATTGCGATCCATCCAAATTTTCCCCGTAGTTGGGTTTGTTACGTCTACCACTGTAGTAGCACCCGCACAATGTACTGTACCCGCGGGGTATTGGCCTAAGGCTGCAACATTCACCGTAAATGAACACGATTGTCCTCCTACCGTAATTGCAAAACTGGCACTGCCGGCAGAAGCGGGGGTTCCGGAGATGGTGAAATTCAAAGAACCTGAACCATTGATTAAAACACCTTGAGAAAGCGTTGCCGTTAAGCCGGTTACACCTGTAGAGGCCGTTGATTGCGCAGCGTAATAACCCCCGTTACCGCCGGTATAGGGTACACTTGCAGTCACATTGCTTACAAGCATGCCAATGATTGGGTTTCCTGTGGTTGTGGAACCCCCGCAGTTTAATGCGCCTATCGCGCCCACGGTTTCTCTAATGCAACGCACTGTCATTCCGTATGACCTTGGATTGTCTTGAATGGCTGCACCGTTAACGTCGTATTCAATGCTTCTGGTGTTGGTTCCATTAAGGTTACTGCTCCAATACCTTCCTGTTCCTCCAACGTTTAATAAGGATCCGTCGTAATAACGTATTCCTCCCATGGTCAATTTTAAGGTAGAGGCAAAACCTCCTGCTGCGTTAGAACTTGGCCAACTTAAGCGATCGTTGTTAAGTTCCGTTTCGGTGGGGATTCTGTAGCCATTTGGACAAGGGTTGTTTACCCCATTCACCCCTTGCCATAAATTCGCATTTTGTGGGCTGCGCCAATCGAAAGGTGCATTGTTACCTGTAATAAAACTTCCATGTGCGGGTTGGTCAACGCTGCTTAAGGTAGCGGTTGTTGTTGATGTTCTACATTGATGACCATCCGTACGCCTTCCCCATTGGTATAAATCTCCATAGGCTGCTTGATCCGTAGTGGAAGTAGCCACTTGCGTTGCTCCCAAGTTTCGGTCCATCCAAGTCTTCCCTGTGGTTGGGTTCGTTACATTCACAATCGATGTTGGACCATTTGCACAAAAAGTACTGTTGGCAGGGTATTGTGTTGCCAGCGAGGCTACGCTTATGGTAAGGTTACAACTTTGTCCCCCAACGGTAATGGCAAAAGTAGCGGTACCGGCCGAAGCGGGGGTTCCTGTGATGGTAAAACTCAAGGTTCCAGCGCCGATGGCCATATTTCCTTGGGAAAGCGTGGCTATTAATCCAGTTACACCGGTGGAAGCAATGGATTGACCTGAATAGCTACCGCCATTACCACCCAGATATCCAACGGATACGGATACATTATTGGATACCATTCCTTGTGTTAAAGTCCCCGTTGTGGTAGCACCGGCACAGTTAATACTTGAGATTGCGGCCACAGGGGTTACGCCGGTTCCACACCATTCATACCATTGGTT
>Ga0315907_10006197_pt1 | contig 12750 bp, 7 predicted proteins | sample LakEriMetagenome_3_FD_203525 | JGI IMG/M metagenome (GOLD analysis project Ga0315907, IMG submission 203525) | Freshwater fungal communities from buoy surface, Lake Erie, Ohio, United States - Buoy 12 MA123 | ecosystem: Environmental > Aquatic > Freshwater > Lake > Lake biofilm | place: USA...
GCTTCGCCGGGATCTGCCAATAGGGTTCCGGGGCGGTCTCGAGTTCCTGCTCGAAGAGGTGCTGGACCCGCATCGAGAGCTCGTCGTCGGCGCATTGGAACAGCAGGCGCGAGGGGCGCAGCCCATCTCCGTTCTCGTCGAACCGCGGCACGATGACGTCAAAGCGCCCCTGGGTCCGATCGCCGTCGAGGCCTTCCCGGGATCGGCGGAGGCGCTCCAGCGTGTAGGCCGCGTTCGCGAAGTGGTGCTCCTGCGTGGTCAGGCCGAGTTTGCTGCGCAGCTTGGCGGGGAGGAACGGGTGGGCGTGGTTCGCGCGCGGGACGAGGTCATCCGTCAGGCCGAACACGACCAGATGTGGTACGGGGTCCCAGGGTGCCTCGATCCAGCCGGGCAGGTTGACCGGTTGGGCGGCGAGGCTTTGGCGGAAACGCTTTTCCCCGCAGATCGAGAGGGCGAGCCGGACCCATTCGGTCGGGGAGAGCGCGACGCCATGTTCGTGGGCGCAGAGCGCCCGGAGGGTCTCCTCCAAGGCGTCGGCGACTTCCTTGGCGAACTCCAGGGCGAGGGGGTCGCCGCTGACCGGCGGGTCGATGGCCAGGCTGAGCAGGCGCGCGGCGAGCGGACGGGGGGCCAGCGTGCCGAGCTCCTCGACCTGCCGGAGGATCGCCGCGAGGGGCGCGCGCAGGCCTTCGACCTGTTTCCACTGGTGGCGTCCGCGTCGGTCGCTTTCCGGCGGCTGCGGCAGGCTCAGGGCGAACTCGACGGTGCGGTCCAGCGCCTGCGGCGGCTTCAGCTGGCTCAAGGCGTCCAACAGGGTGTTGAGCGCATGGAAAGCCTGGGTGCCCCCGGTCAGCCGGTCGGCCAGGGCGGGGTGGAGCAGGGCGCGGCGCAGGCTGGCGAAGGTCCGCTCATCCAGCACGTCCAGCAACGCCCGGACGCGGTGGTGGAGCACGTGGCCGGCATGCCGCTCACCCAACGGGTTCACGGCCTCCGCGCCCAGGCTCCGCAGTTTGTCGGCGATCAGCTCCGGGTAGGTCTCGCGTTCGCACGGTGCCACCGCGAACGCCCCATGGTCCGGCTTCGTCCCGCCGAGCAGCTCGGCCAGCCGCTCCGTCGCATGGGTCGGGTCGGTCGCCAGGTGGACCGCCTCCGTGAAGTTCACCCAAGGCGTCTGCCGGCCCGCCCAGCGGGCCGGGTCGGGTCGACCCCACGCATCGAACATCCCCGCGTCGGCCGCATCGGCCCCCACGATGATGTGGATGTTCAGGCGGTCCTTGCGGCGCTCCAGCGCCTCCAGCAGGAGCGGCTGCGGCTCCAGCAGCCCCGCCAGCCAGACGTCGGTGACGCCCTCCGGCATCCCGTCGCCCTTGGCCAATTCCGTGCGCACCTGGTTGTGGTCGCGCTGCCCCAGGCGGTTCAGCACGTTCAGGTAGGCCAGCTCCAGGCGGTGCAGGTTGTTCCAGCGCTCCGGGCTCGTCTCCACCACCGCCGCCACCGCGGCGAAATCATGGCCATCGCGCGACGCCCCCAGCTGATCGCGCAGCTGCATCAACTGTTCGGCGAACTTCTTCGCCTCCTCGAACGTGAACGCCGGCGTCGACTCCACCGGGAACAAGGCGGGGAAGTCCGTCCGCGAGAAATGCGGGCTCGTCAACACCTCCACCCACGCCAGCAAGCACGTCTCCTTGGACGCCACGTTTACGTTGGAGTCTCCCCAATTCAGGAATTGGTCCGGGGTTTGGAATTCAGGGAGAAGTAACCCGCAGCTGGAATGGCTGTTCTTGTCCTCTGGTCCTACGGCCCTCCGGTCCTCCAATTCGCCTCCCTGTCCCCGTGTCCCCGTGCCAACATGCCCACTGGAGAGTTTCGCCAGTTCCTCCTGGATCAACCGACTCGCGAAGCTCGAGGGTACAATCACCCGATGACTGCCAAGGTCGACGGGCGCACCGGTCCGACCTTCTATCAGGCATGAGGCCACGCCCTTGGCGAGAGGGGTAGACCAACCGATGGATAGGGGCACGCAAAGAGGCATGACAGGCTTAAAGTCTGTATGCCGGTATTGGGCTCACGTGCAACCCCCTTGGCGTCAGTCTCCCTATAAATATCCGTCCTGACCTTATGAGGCCTTAATCGCCTTGAGGCGGAAGTTCGTTGACCTCCCAGTCTCTCATGCGCGCGTAGGAGGACTGGCTCTTGGGGGACAGGAGCAAGGCCTTGGATAAATAGTCTCTGATCGCGGTAAGGGCCTTGGACCGAACTTCATGATTACCCGGGCTGATGGCGAGGGCTCCGACGCCCGGGATGAGCTCGCGGTATTTTTCGAAAGATTGGTTGAGGCCGCCATCCGCGGCCTGTCCGCCTGGGAATAGGATCACCGAAGCGGCGGTTCCGCGGATAGCTTCATTGTACGTGTGCATTTTGTACACGTCCTCTGGCTTGGCATCGTCATCGGCGGCTGCGGCATCTTGGCGGTCGAAGTCACCGGCCAAGTTGAGGTCAAGGTTGGCGATACGGAACTTCGCGTCAAAGTGGATGTAGGTAATCGCTCCGACCTTTTCCGCCGAACTTCGACATTGCTCAAAGCTAGATCCGTAGATGACCGGAAATGTCTCAATGGTGTAATCAGGCCTCAGTGTGAGCGAGTAACTCGTGTAGCCATGGCCGGGCTTGAAGGTTCGGTTGTAGTAAAGGGCGATGAAACGGGCCGCTACGCCTTTGCCGACTCGCAGCGTGAGCCTAGGCTCATCACTCTTGGACAAGCTGATGGCGGCGGAGCCTTCTGGGTTCAGCTCTTTGACGTATCTACGATCTAAATTTGAAGCCCCGGTCATGCCTTCGAGAGCGTCGGCTAGGAAGAAGAAGAGCCAGTATTCATAAAGATCAGGTACTTGCCTGTTCTCGGCCGTCGGTGAGAGGGCGCCGTCATCATTGATATCCTTGATTGAAAGGGTCTTGTTCGCGATGACCCAGCTTCGAAGGTAATGTCGGTAGCCTTCCCGCTTCTGAAGTACTTGATTCTCTAGGGGGATTCTCCCTTGGCGCCCTGAGGTCTTTATGACTTCGAGTCGGGATTGCTGCTCATACTCAGCGTGAAGTTCAGATGCTAGTTTAGTGAGCCTCGGTCCGAATCCAGGGTCATCCATGATGACGCGGCACGCCTCGGCGAATTGACCGATAGCATGCTTGATGAATCGGTTGGGTGCGGTGTCTGTGGTGTCCCTGCGCTTACTTTCCAAGGCCTCAATTGGCATGGGCTTTCCGGCGCTATTCATTCCCCATCTGATCCGGCCAATCGGGTCACCCATAGCGTGCAGGCCGGTTGCCATGCCAGCTGGCAGCCATCGGTCGTCCGACTCTAATTGTGAGTGTGGTCGCGCCTTGATCATGCCCATGGCTGCCTTCAGTTCATCGAGAGGCAGTGAAGCCTGCAGGAGAAGGAATGTTTCGAGCGGTCTCTTCTGTTCGCCTTCGGTTTCGATGAGCTTTCCTTGCGTGGGCGCCTCGGGGTCGAAGAGAAGGGACACGGACTGCTCCGTGAGGTCACGCAGTAAGGCGAGATACTGTTCCTCGTAGGAAAGTTTTGCGGATATAACCTCAAATCGCAGTTGGGCGCCGTTCTGGATGCCAATCCATCCTGAGCCTAAGAAGTTTCCGAAGTTAAATACCCCCTTGGCTTGTCGCGCGTCGATTTCCCAGCGTGTGCTTATCCGCTTGGTGTTGCAAAGTGATGAGGTGACAGTCGGCAGCTTGTCTTCTGCGATCACGGTTGGACCTCTCTTGGACGTGCCAAATATTTCCCAGTGGTAGTCGGTATTCTCTAGCAGCCGCAGTCGGCATAGGAAATCCGCCTTGCTGGCGCCGGCATAGAGTATTCTTCCTTCGTTGATGCTTGGTCCGAAGAGCAGGGCTTCCTTGGAGTCGCAAGCGAGTAGGGCAGGGCGCGCCCCCCTTTTTGCATCGGAGAAAAGTTTATCTAGATCGACCGATTTACCTGCCTGTTTCGTGCCGACATAAATCCAAAAATCTTGGCTGATCTGGGCCAGGACGTATTCGGACTTAATCGGAGATTCGATCACTGGATGAAGCTGACGAACTGGTCTGCCTTGAGCTGTCGGCTCATCGATTCGAGCTTCTCTTTGCAGAGCTCAAGGTCGTGCATATCGGAAACCTTGATGAGTTCTTCCAGTACCTTGCTGAGGGTGCCGGAAGAGCCATTAAGCTTGGGAAGAGCCTTTTGAAGTATGGCCAGGTCGATGAGGTCTATAGTGTTTCGTGGTTCGACAATGTCCGCCATGGCGAGGGCCTTGGCGCTAGCTATGAAGTTTAGGCATTCACGGGCGGTCCTGTGCGCGAAGACGAAGCGGGTTCCTTCTAACGCCCCGTGAAGGTCTTCCAAGACCTCGGTCAGGAGTTCGTGATCTTCCTCTGGTAGGGCTTTCTCAGTGAGGCGAGATATCCGCATGAACTCTTCAACTTGTTCGGGACGTAGTGCCGGGAGTTCGCTAGGCACGGCGCCTTCTAGGCCGTCTTCGATCTCGTCCCATGTGACCTTGAACTCGATAACATGCGCTCGATCGAGGACCTTTGGGCTGAACATATAGGTCGTTTCGTCGATGTTGACGGTTCCGATGACGAAGAGGTTATTTGGGTACGCAATTTTCCCAGGAACCGTAATGCCGTCTTCAGTTTTAAGAGCCACGCTCGAGTCGTGCAGCTTGAGCGGTTCCTTTGACTCCATCGAGCTAAGGAAGTCTGCGAAGTAGCGCTCAACGTGCGAGAGGTTCATCTCGTCCAGAATCAGAAAGTGAGGCTTTCCTGGGGTTTCCAAGGCCTTGAGGATAATCCGCAGGGCAGGGGGCGCGATATAGGTCTTTCCTCCTTCAGCTAATAGATTGCGGAAGCCCAGTAGTGGCCGGTTGTCAGTCCAGTCTGCACCAACAGCGACAACTTCGATATTGTATTTGTCCGTAATTGAGGACGCGGTGAGTCTGGCTGCGCGGGTTTTTCCGGTGCCTGTTCCGCCTGCAATGATAACAAAAGGTTTAGAGGATAAGGATGTGATTAATGAATTTTTCATATTAATTCCTAAATCCTTAGGCTTACGGTCATACACTGTGACTTTCCCGGGAATTTTATCGATGGGTTCATAGCCAAGATTTTTCAGTATTTCAAAGCATGGTGTGCCGCGGCCCCCCTCAAAGTCTGAACCTCTTATATCAATTCCGGATGCCAGTTTGTAAGCAAGTGCTGTAAGAAGTTTAGGCGGATACTTTTCATTTCCCAGAATTACGTCGTAACTGATACTTTCGCTGAATCCCTCCAGGGTGCGCCCTCTATCTATGAGCTTTGCTGCATCAACTATGTCGCCATTTCCGATTACTCCAAAGAATATCGGCTTTGGGTTATTGATGTGTTTCGGTATTTCTTGTTCACTTAACCCGAGTTTCGCAAAAAGCTTTCTGGCTTCTTCCGATACGGGTTCGAGTTCTGATGTGGCAGAAACTAATGCAGCATCCGGATTTTTTTCATAGCCAGACTTGAACTCTGCATAAACATCATGTGCATTTCCATGTTGCGAACCGCCATCCCTGATATGGTCAAAGTTCATTAATTTTCTACTCCAGCTACCCCTTGTCCTTTTGACCCGCCTGCTTAGCGCGATTAATTTAAAATCGGCTTCTTTCAGTTCAATGTTTAGTCGTTTGGTGTTCAGGTGGAGGATGTAGGCGAAGAAATGGTCGCTCTCAGTGAAGTTGTTTCTCGGTTTTGCCATGCTTTGTTTGTGTTCCTGGTTGGTACTAACGCAATTTCATTAAGTTGAGTGATTGGCTCGCTTGGGCTTTATCGATGCCTTTCGGCGTGGGCGGCTTACTTGGTTTGTTTTATTGTCTCTTGCGCTGATTTCAGGTGAATTTAACTTTATATTTTAATTAATGTAGGACTATATAGGTTATGCCCATGAATCAGCGCTTGCTTACCTCTGTTAAGCGTACCGGTAAGCGTAGTCCGCTGACCCCTGTAAGGCTCGCAAATATCTCATGGGTTAAGTCCTTGGATCGAGCCGGGCTTTCCTATGGGCATAAGGAGGCGATGCTTGACCTGCATGTGACTTCCGCGGAGGAGACGATTAGCATTCAATACCCCGGTAAGGAGAGCGACAGGAAACGGAAGGCAGTTTATCAATACGACTTTAGGCCAAAGGTGAAACTGGCGGACGGCAGTTACTCCGCCGACCTTACTTTTTTCCAGATTTGGGAAGCTCTTCTTGATAATATGCCGTCATGCCTCGAGGCGCGTGCTCTCATCGGGGTGATTTTCTATCGGATGGCTTACATGGTAGATTACGTCGACCATAGGCCTCTCGAATTGAACTCTCTGCACGAACCTGTTTGCATGGATGTTCCTAGCACCGGGTATCTCGGTCTCGACTACGAATCGCTTAAGCCGTTTTTGGGCGAATGGTCATACGGGAAAACCTGGGCAGGCATGAGCTTTGAGGCATTCTTGCGTTACAATGATCTCTTGGCCTTGAATGAGGATGTTAAGTACTTTTACAGGGCAACGGCCTTGGGGAGCAAGGAATGGAAGGCTGACGGTGTGGGCCGAGTGAACACGATGCTCACGCATCTTACCGTGATTGGATTCCAGGCGCAAAAGGTACACTTTGCCTCATTGATCGAGCGTTTTAGTCGATCTAAAGGTGTGTGCCCGGCTAATAAGGACGAGGCTATCTCAATCTGTGCTCCCTACCTCGTAGGTTGACTCATGCTTTCTGGGATTTTCCGACCATGGATTCCCCGATACGGTGAATGATTCCGACAACTAGTGCGTTTCCCATGAAGAAAGCCCGGTGCTTTGGGTCTACTTCTGTGACCTTTCCATCAAGGATGCAGAATTGGCTGTGACCTGGCTCGAACATGTTTCCTTGTTCGAGTTCTTCAGGGGTGAGTCTGCGGAGTTTACCTACCTTAACGCAGTCATGGTCGAGAACCTTCTTTTTCTTTGGCCAGTTCTTGGCGCATTCGCGGCAGATCACGTGCTTGAAGCGGGATGGGGAGGAGCCGCCTTCCGAGGTGATGATGGTACGGAATGGGCGATCGAGTGGATCTGGCATTGGAAGGGGGCCTTCCTTGAAGACGTAGTCGAAGCGCGTGTCAGCGATGAGCTGCCAAGTCACATTCACTTGTTTGCCGCTTGCCTCGTCAGTAATGGTGACGGATTTGCCGGCTGTGGGGTTTTCTTTCCAGTATTCGGCGAGTACTTTTCCCCACGTGCGTTTCTGGGAATTACTTAGCTTCGCATTGACGCCTAATTTCTCAAAGAGGGCCTGAATATGACTATAGGTAGTCAGGTAGTTGGTGCGGGTCTCGGTCTTGTTGCCCTTTTGGTACACCCAGGACTTAAGTGATTTCGCGTCGATGATGAATTCATCCGGGATTTTTTCTTCAGGCTGGGATAGGAGGTCGCCTAGGTTGATGCGTTCACCCTTGTGGCTGGGATAAACTTTTGCTGTCCAGATCTCAGGCTTCCCTGACTTAGTTGGAATCATAAGACCCGCGCTCTTAAACGGGTCGTGCTTGGCGTTACCTTTATTGAAGTTCTCGGTCAGCTCATGAGGTTCTCCCTCGATGATGGTATGGTCGGGGCTCCAACTAGCTTTTTCGAAGAGTTCCAGTTGGTTCTTCTTATCGGATTCGTCTTCGGAGTCTTCCTCGGCATCTTCGATGATAACTGCTGGTTTTGTCGTCTGGACGGGGAAGGCGCGAGCAAGGACGCCGTCGTTGAGAAGGACATTCTCAGGTGTCTGCTTGGCGCGAATTTTACCGAGCTCTTCCTTTGCCTTGTAGGCGACGATGAAGACGCGGCGGCGGCGCTGGGGCATGCCGTATTCAGCTGCATTGATCACTCGCCATTCGACGATGTAGCCAAGGTCTGCAAGGCACTTGAGCATGATGGAGAAGTCCCTGCCACGCTGCTTAGCTGGCGACTTCACGAGTCGGTCGACATTTTCAAGAATCAGGAACTTGGGTTCGTGCTTCTTGGCGATTTCGTAGATGGACCACCAGAGAACGCCTTTTTTGCCTTCGATACCGCGTGACTGGTTGTTGGGCTTTGCTACCGAGTAGTCTTGGCAGGGGAATCCCCCTACTAGAACATCATGTGGGGGTACTTCGCCGCCGGCGATAGCATCCTCGATTAGCTTGTTGGAGTGCTTGGAGCCTTTCTCATTCCGAAAAGCGTATTCGTAGACGCGTGAGGCCCACTGCTTGGCGCTTCCAGGCTCATACTGGTTGCTCCAGACGACTTTGAAGGCTTTCCCCTTAAGAACGGTCTCAAGTCCAATACGGAAGCCCCCCACGCCGGCAAAGAGCTCAACGACCCTGTAGGGCTTGCTGGGTGCCTTGAGGACGGCCTTAGGCTCCTTGGACTGTTCTGTTTTCTTCTTCTTGAAGCTGTCGATGACCCTTTGGGCGAAATCCAGGGCAACCTTGATAGGACGGGGAGGGGACTTTTTGGTTTTAGAAGGGGGCATGGTGGGGGACTTTAGTCCCTGTCGTCCTCAGATCAATCCCAAATCCGGCTCTCTGGCAAGATCGATCTAAGGGATTGGACGTTCTGTTCGATGTCTCGGTCATCAAAAGGTGGCCAGATGGGGACGAAAACGGCCTGCCCTGACCCCGACCGCCCATGATCTCTTCGACGCAGGTCTCTGCACCGTCGATGACAACCTGCGCATCCGCGTGGCCAAGTCCGATATCGCCGAGTCCATCCTCCCCGGAGGCTCTAACTTCAAACTAGCCGATCTCCACGGCCGCCCGCTCTCCTTCGCGCCCCAAGCCACCCTCCGCCCTGACCCCGCTCACCTCGCCTGGCATCGTCGTGAGGTGTTCGGATCTTAGAATTTCTGCAGGCGAAAGCTAACCTGATAATCCTGAATCGGGCCTGCATGCTTACCTAATTGTGGCTGATTCCGTGTAGCTTAAGGTGCCTCACCAACAACTCACTATCAGGCTGCCGCTTGGGGTCGTCTGGTAAGCGCAGTTGTTGGCCGTGAAGAGGCGCGTACTTGGAACTTCTGGCGCGTTGGTTCAGCATAATTTTCATGGCTTCCGGGTCCACCCCAACGATTCCGTAGTCAAATAGGTTGTGAATATCTGCCCGTAGCAGGATGCCGTTTCGTGTCTCATTCGTATGGGCTCCACGGTAAGGCCTGATGTGCGCTGCTTCGAGGCCCTCTGATACGTCATAGTCAGTTGCTGCGCAGCGGGAACCGTAGGCGTCGAGTAGGTCCAAGCGAAACTTTGCTTGGCCTTCGCGGACGGCTTGGCGGGTCTCCTGGAACTTCCGTGTATCGGCGTCTATGTCCAGGGGCTCGGCAGTGAGGCCTGTATTGACGGAGAGGGTGCTGTTGGCGACTGACGTGCCCATCAGGAAGAAGTACCCGGTTCTTGGATTATAGTCCGTGACGTAGGCTAGTCCAAGAATCTGATAGTAGCCGACGCTAAGCTGGCGGATTACAGCGACCGGTATGGCGTCCTGCATGTTCTTAAGCAGGGCCTTGTTTCTCCAAATGGTCTCCGGTAGGGCGTCGCCTCGGATCTCATGCCGATAGAGATAGGTCCATGAGCCGTCTTTCTCGATTACAGGCTCCTTGTCGGAGTAGAGTTCGGTCGCTCCCTTGCCGGTCGAAGAGCGGATGCTCAGAACGTACTCGCTGAAGTCCGGCTTGTGGATGCCCGCTGCCTGGGTGGCCAGGAAGACCCCTCCGTCGGTCTTTATAGGCCAACTTAGCGAGATCTCCTTTCCGCTGCGCTCTAGGAACCAAATCAAGCCCTCCTGGTGACGCTCGTCGGGCAGAGCCAAGATACGATTAAGTAACTTGATCCAAAATGAGGGCGGAGGTTCTAAGGGAACCGATACTTATCGTTTAGGTCGCCCTGTGCGTCCTGAGTGAATCGAGACTGAGTTTTACGCGCTGAGGGATCAGCAGGCTCCTCTTTTCGATGAATTCCTCAAACTCCATGGTCCACCAGTTGGGCGGAAGGGCGTACTGCTCGCACATTTTTTCCCACTCCCTCTCGGTAAAGCCGCTTTTGATGGGTTGGTGGTTTGGAGGAGTGCCGTTGGCGATGTAGTCCATGGGAGCATTGTCACTAATCTTAGAGTTCTCGCTGGATGCTATGGGCGCCAGATTGTAAATGACATCAACTCGATCATCAACTTGGTCCTCTGCTTCTTCCTTGGTTAGTGACGGATTCCGTTTCATGAATACTCCGACCATGTAATTCTTCGGGAAGATGTGATGCTCTTCGAGTTTATTGATTTTTTGGCCTTTCTCTATGGCTTGTCTGATGTTCGTAACTTTTGAGAACAAGGTATTAGTATTTTGCTGGGCGCAACAGACGGTTAGGATGTTTTCGCAGTCTTTAGCGAAGATTCCATAGGAAGATTCGTGGGGCAACTTCTCATCGATAAGCTTGTATATTCGTCGAATCATATCATCTGCTGTTGCGAGATTGATAAAACCCTCGAGGTCTCTTTTTGTCTGATTGTCGGTGTGGGAAGTATAGCGCCTAGTGAGCGTGCAGAAAAGCAACCAAAGGCTGACGGCATTTTGTTTCAGTTCCTTTGAGAGGTCCTTTTTGCTCACCAAATAAAGGTATATGGCATATGAGGATAAGAGTGCAGCGTCAGACGAGAGATATTTTTTACTGCAGATTCCGGCGGCTGACACTGCGTCTAGGAAATCGCTCCAGTTGGAAGCTTTGCAGACAATTGCTAGGTTTTCCTCTAGCTTCCTAAGGTTGGCTGCCTTGAGTGATTCGTCGTACTTGCCGTCTGGCCCTTTGCCTTTAAGTAATTCATACGCTGTCGAGCCGGCGGGAAGCGCAAAAGTATACGCTACAAGTGCAGTCAAGGCATCGATCGGCTCGAGCTCAAAGATTATTGATTCTGGCACTTCTTCGGCGAACGAGTGGATGCCGTCTTTAATCTTTTGATTATTGAGGGCCAGGGTCGTCATGATGAAGTCGGCCATGTCGAGCTTGGTTCCCGAACTGTTGATTCGAACAAAGATTTCGGCGGCTTCTGAATGCGTGGTGTTCTCAAGAAGTCTTACAGCTGGAATCTCAAAAGAGTATAGGTCGTTAAGACGGGAGATGTTTGTCCCGGCGAGTTCCACCTGCTCCGCGGTGAGCCCCGGGTTCTGCTTCAGGTACTGGTTTACTATACCAAAGGCATTCGTTCGACGTGTGCGTTTTCCATTCGTGTCGATGGTCGTAAGCACATCAAGGACTTCGATCCAGCCCGCTTTGGGAGCACCTTTTTTACTGATTGTCTCGAACCTCACGACGTCTTGGTCCAGGGGCGCTAGTGGGTTGAATTGAATTCGTAGCGTGCTAAGTTTATTTTTCCGGCGAGGGATGGTAAGTCCTTCAAATATGACCTTAAGCGAGGTGACTCTTTGCTGGCCGTCGATGATGAGATCGTATCGTTTATCGTAACTATTCCTCGACGGGGTTCCTATCGCGTGAGAAAGGACGGAGGCATTCTCCCAGTACAAGATTGAGCCCACAGGAAAACCGACGAACATCGACGAAAGAAGCCGGATGATCTGAGCGTCTTTCCAGACGAATTTGCGCTGCATCTCTGGTACGGCCCATTTCGGCGACTCGTTGTCCAGTTGCATCAGGATGTAGTCGATTTTGTGACGGTCGTTGACGAATTTGGTGGGGATAGCCATGCAAGAGTCATCTTAAATATAGCTGTTTCATGCAACGCCTTTTATATTTAATATGAGAATCCCGTTCACGTTGCTTTCTCCAGGTAGCCCCGAAGAAGATATTCAACCGCGTGCCCTTGGCCGAGAACCCTCGTTAAGTCGTGTCCTTGGGCGCGGCGATATACTCAGCTTATTGCGCCGGTAGCGCGCCTGAGGTTAGCTCGATAATCCGGTTGGCATTGGATGGCATGAATTTCACGTATGTCTCACCGAATTACATTGGTGCGACGGTGGTCTATGAGGATGATAAGAAGTTCAACCAGATCATCATCAAGAAGGGCGAGCTCAGGCCGGTAGCAAGTACAGTCACGCATTATCTTAAAGATGGTGGTGCTACCTCTGTTGGTTGTGATGTCACCCAATTAGTTTTGCCAATACACGATCTTCCGGACGAACGGATTAAGACAATAATTGAGGGGGGATATAAATCTGGGACCTGGCGCAAAATTTGATGACCCAATCCACGTCACTTTCAGTTACGACACTAACGGTGTCTTTAAAAGTGTATTCTATTACCCGAGAAATAGCCGCACGGTCGAGTTCTTTGGCGAGATGTAATTTGCAAAAATCCAGGTTTAGGCATGCGAGATGGTTGCCGGGAAAAGAAGTTGAGACAGATTTGAAATTTCCTTATCATTTGAAGCAAAAGTTTTGCGTGATTCTTCAATGTAGGAGTAATTATTTAGGACGATTGAAAAAGTAGCGTTTGGTTGCGCTACCATTTGATTGAAGAAGTAGACGAAGATTGGTTCAAAAGCTTTTGGCTTTGGTGCATAGTATAAGGCAACTACGTGTATTGGGAGAAATCTATCGGTTTCAGCCAGGTTTCGATTAGGCATTAGCGCCAGTTGTCCTGGCGTGAAATCGAAGTCTTCTGGAACTATGAACTGTTTATTGGGAAGCAGGTAACTAGAGCCGCTCAGCTGATTAAAAGTTGCCTTCCTATCTGAGAGGTCGGTTGAAATAGA
>Ga0315907_10006199_pt1 | contig 12746 bp, 7 predicted proteins | sample LakEriMetagenome_3_FD_203525 | JGI IMG/M metagenome (GOLD analysis project Ga0315907, IMG submission 203525) | Freshwater fungal communities from buoy surface, Lake Erie, Ohio, United States - Buoy 12 MA123 | ecosystem: Environmental > Aquatic > Freshwater > Lake > Lake biofilm | place: USA...
TACCCGCACCAATCAACGGACTGATGAATACGGTGGAAGTTTAGAAAATAGAATGCGCTTTCCGATCAATATTGTCAAAGCCGTTCGCGAAAAAACAGGTCCTCATTTCATTATCATCTATCGTCTATCGATGCTCGATTTGGTAGAACAGGGTAGCTCATTCGATGAAGTGCTCTTGCTCGCTAAAGAAATCGAAAAAGCGGGAGCCACCATCATTAATACAGGAATCGGTTGGCACGAAGCCCGCATTCCCACTATTGCTATGATGGTGCCACGTGGTGCATTTACTTGGGTCACTGAAAAGCTAATGGGTCATATTTCTATACCGCTTATCACCACCAATCGCATCAATATGCCCGATTTGGCCGAGGATATTATTCGTTCTAAAAAGGCAGATATGATTAGCATGGCTCGTCCATTCTTAGCGGATCCGCATTGGGTAAATAAAGCAGAAGAAAACAAGGCCAACGAAATCAATACCTGCATCGGCTGTAACCAGGCGTGTTTAGATCAAATTTTCTCCGGAGAAGCCGCATCTTGCTTGGTTAATCCTTTTGCCGGACGCGAATTGAAGTGGAGCATCTCACCGGCTGAAAAGAGAAAAAAAATTGCAGTAGTAGGAGCGGGGCCTGCAGGGCTGCAAGCAGCACTAGTGGCAGCGCAACGAGGACATCACGTTACGCTTTTCGAAAAATCGAATCGGATCGGAGGTCAATTAAATTACGCCAAAACAATTCCTTCGAAGTCAGAATTTGATGAAACCATTCGATACTTCGGCGTAATGCTCGAAAAGCATGGTGTTGTTATCCAATTCAATTCTGAAATAACGCAGGCTACCGTCATCAATAATGAATTCGATGAATGGATTATCGCTACTGGCGTGCTACCCCGTCTTCCAGAAATCGAGGGAATTGATTCTCCTATCGTGAAAAATTATACCCAAGTGATCGATCCGTTGTTTGAGAGCAATGCACAACAAGTAGTCATCATCGGATCCGGTGGAATAGGCATGGATACGGCTCGCTTTTTACTCGGCCCAGCAGATAGTACAGCCCATTTCTTAGCCCACTGGGGAGTGGATACTACCATTCATAATCCAGGAGGCCTTAAAGCCACTGAAGATCACAGATCCGCAAGAAATATTACGCTTTTGCAGCGCAAAAGAGGAAAACCCGGAGCGAATCTGGGTAAAACCACCGTTTGGGCGCATCGAAAAGAACTAGCGGATAGAGGTGTGCAATTTTTAGATGGTGTGACCTACGAACGCATTTCGTCCACAGGACTGCATATTCAGCACAAAGGAGAATCGCATTTTATCCCTGCAGATTTGATCGTCAACTGCTCTGGACAAACATCTAATAACACCTTGGATCAGGTGCTTTCTGAGCTAAACATTCCCTATCACCTCATCGGTGGTGCCAAATTGGCCACAGAAGTTGATGCGAAGCGCGCCATTATGGAAGCCACTCAATTAGCACTCACCTTATAAAGCTGAGGCAAAAATGTGAAAAGAGTTTTCATTTTTTGCTTGGTGTAATAAGTACACTTTCTTTAATTTGCAAGGCTTGAGCAGGTAAAACCTTCTCTTAGCCCAACCATACCAACCAACCGCATCTCGTCATTACACTATGATTCAGTATTTAAAAACCGATCCATGGAAAATCATTGAAGAAGGATTCAATGAAAAGCACCAACGCAGCAGCGAAAGCATGTTTAGTATAGGTAATGGACGATTCGGTCAAAGGGCCAATCACGAGGAAGATTACTCTGGAACAACGCTTCAAGGTAGCTATGTAGCGGGAGTATATTATCCCGATAAAACCCGTGTGGGTTGGTGGAAAAACGGTTATCCAGAGTATTTCGCCAAAGTATTGAACAGTACCAATTGGATTGGTATTCGCGTCCAAGTCAATGGTCAAAACCTTGATTTATCGACTTGTGAAGTTTCTGATTTTTACCGCGAGTTGGACATGCAAACAGGTATGCTTACCCGTCGATTCATAGCAACCTTGGCCAATGGCAATAAGATATCGGTGGTGGCTCAACGCTACTGCTCGATGGCAGACGATGAAACCGCCGCCATTCGTTATCAAGTGACGGCCATGAACTTCGCAGGAAAAATTTCATTCACCCCATACCTCGATGGTGACGTGAAAAATCACGATGCCAATTATGATGAGAAATTTTGGGAAGAAGTAACTAAAAAAGCAGGCGAGGGGAGTGGTTACCTCATCACACGAACCCGCAAAACAGCTTTTGAAGTTGCGGTGGCCATGACATGCAAACTTTCGAAAGAAGCAAATTGGTCGTTTGATGAAGACTATTCTTTTATTTCTTCAAGCACAGAGGTAAACATAGAGCAAGGCGAAACCATCACTTTCGAAAAATTTGTCGGAATTACGAGCTCGCTAAACTATTCAGCATCCGAACTCGCTACATCTTCTTCAGCCGCCGCTATTCGCGCTTCGCAAAAAGGTTTTGATGCAGGAGCAAAAATGCACGCTGATAAGTGGGCAGATGTGTGGGATTTGGCAGACATTAAAATTGAAGGCGATGCTGAAGCGCAACAAGCCATTCGTTTCAATATTTTCCAACTCAATCAAACCTACACAGGCGAAGATGCTCGATTGAACATAGGCCCGAAAGGATTTACAGGTGAAAAATACGGCGGTAGTACCTATTGGGACACAGAGGCCTACTGTCTCGCCTTTTATATGAGCACCAAACGCCAAGACGTTGCACGCCAACTGTTGGTTTATCGTTATAATCACCTCGAAAACGCCATTAAAAACGCTGAAAAATTAGGCTTTAAAAACGGTGCAGCGCTTTATCCAATGGTAACCATGAATGGAGAAGAGTGCCACAACGAATGGGAAATCACTTTTGAAGAAATACACCGAAATGGGGCTATCGCCTATGGTATCTACAATTATATTACCTATACCGGAGATAAAAATTACCTAGCGGAGTATGGCTTCGACGTTCTTTTAGGCATCGCTCGTTTCTGGGCTCAAAGAGTCAATTGGAGTGAAAGTAAAAAGGCCTATGTCATGCTCGGAGTTACAGGGCCTAATGAATACGAAAACAACGTCAACAATAATTTCTATACGAACTTCATCGCTCGTTGGTGTTTACAGTATACCTCAGAAGTAGCCGCTTGGTTAAAAGCTCACCATCTCAGCGCCTATAAAGCAAAAGCTACACACTATCAATTCCAAGAAACAGAAGAACTCAGCAAATGGGCTCATATTATTGAGCACATGTATTTCCCCAAATTAGAAGGCACCTCTATTTGGCTACAGCAAGATGGTTTTATGGATAAAGAACAGCTTTCTGTTTCTGATCTAAATGCCGCAGAACGCCCCATTAATCAACACTGGAGTTGGGATCGCATTCTTCGTTCGATCTTCATTAAACAGGCTGATGTTCTTCAAGGAATGTACTTTTTCGAAGATCAATTTACAACGCAAGAAATCAAAGACAATTTTGATTTCTATGAGCCAAAAACAGTGCATGAATCTTCGCTTTCACCATGTGTTCATTCCATTTTAGCAGCAAAATTGGGTTATGAAGAAAAGGCTTATGAAATGTATTTGCGCACCAGCCGTCTTGATCTCGATGATTATAATCACGAGGCACACGAAGGTTTGCACATTACTTCCATGGCCGGCACTTGGATGTCAGTAGTTCAAGGTTTTGGCGGTATGCGAGTGAAAAATGATCAACTAGAATTCAGTCCAATACTTCCAAAAAACTGGACGAAGTATTCCTTCAATGTGCTCTTTAGAAACCAACGCTACGAAATTACGGTTGACCAAAACGGTCATCAAATAGCAATTCGCTAATAAAATATCCCGTGAATAAACTACCTTCACGGGATATTTTAATTTCGCCCAGCGATGAGCATGATCGTTTTTTCAGTAATGTTTACACCATTACTTATCTATTATATTTTTTCGCTTCATGGCGGATTCGGTGCTCATTGGAGAAAAGCGACTGGCCTTCGATCCAATCTTTATTTACATCATGGCAATGCAATGGTGAAATTAAAAGAAATCGACGGCATGTTATCAGAGCATTCACCCTATTACAACCGTCTTTCCGAAAAAAACAAACAAGAATTTCTTCTTCGTACATTTTATATCCATAGGAAAAAAAGATTTTTTTCTACCGAACGTCAATTGTTGAATTACGAGAAAGAAATTTATCTCGCCTCACTCATGGCGCAGCTTTCCTTTGGTCTCCAAACCCGCTATTGGTTACCTTCTTTCGAATTAATTAGAATTCATCCCGACTCCTTTTATTCTGGTATAGTTGACGCAGAAGTGAATGGATTAACCATCAATGAAACGATTATACACTTGAGCTGGAAGCATGTCGAATTAGGCAAAACAAATCATGCCGATGGCCGGCATCTTGCCATGCACGAATTTGCTCATGCGCTTTATCTGGACATACACGACTATAAATTCTTCAATCCTTTTTCTTTTTCCATGAACATGGCGAAAGAACTGTATCAAGAAACCAAAGAACAACACAATCATATCTTTAGTGGCAGAGATGCCTCAACTCCTTATGAATTTTGGGCAGTTTCGGTCGAATTCTTCTTCGAAAATCCAGAAAAACTGTTCATCGAAATGCCTCTTTACTACAAAACCCTAGCCCAAGAACTGAAACAAGATCCGCTGGGCAAATTCCGAAACTTCCCCTTTGCAGATTCATTCAAATCAGTAAACAACTGATTTTCAAAGTCTAAAAATGTTTTGAACTATTCCCTTTGTTGAAAATTCCAAACTTTTCTTCTTTCGTCTGTCAGGCTTAAGAAGTACTTTCGCCAATCGTTCAAACACCTGCAAATTCTAGGAATGGCTGAAAATGTTCAATATAACGAAGACAACATCCGATCGCTCGATTGGTATGAACACATTCGTCTTCGTCCCGGTATGTACATCGGAAAACTCGGTGATGGTTCTACAGCTGATGATGGCATCTATGTGCTTTTAAAAGAAATCATGGACAACTCCATCGACGAGTTTGTAATGGGAAATGGAAAAACCATTGATATCACCATTAAAGACGGTTCGGTTATCGTTCGAGATTACGGCCGTGGAATTCCATTAGGAAAAGTAATTGACTGCGTTTCTAAAATCAATACCGGAGGTAAATACGATTCTCGAGCCTTCAAAAAATCCGTTGGTCTCAATGGGGTAGGTACCAAAGCGGTAAATGCCTTAAGTTCTTATTTCCGTGTAGAATCTGTTCGTGAAGGACAAATCAAAGCCGCAGAGTTTAGCAAAGGAGTGATCACCAAAGATCATAAACAGACGAAGTCGGATGCGAAACAAGGTACCATGATGACCTTCATTCCGGATGAATCTATTTTTCACAACTACCAATTCAGAGCTCAATATGTAGAGCGCTTGTTGTGGAACTATTGCTACCTCAATGCGGGTTTAACAATTGTGTTCAACGGCCAAAAATTCAAATCCGAAAATGGTTTGAAAGATCTTTTGGCTGCCAATATGAGTGAAGATTCACTCTACCCCGTGATTCACCTAAAAGGTGATGATGTGGAAGTAGCCATTACCCACACCAACTCTTATGGGGAAGAATATTACAGCTTCGTTAACGGACAGTACACGACACAAGGCGGTACTCACCAGGCTGCTTTTCGCGAAGCGTACGTAAAAGTTATTCGCGACTTTTTTCAAAAAGATTACGAAGCAATAGATATACGTTCGGGCATCGTGTCCGCGGTAGCCGTAAAGGTGATAGAACCTGTATTTGAATCGCAAACAAAAACAAAGCTCGGTTCAACAGAAATTGAACCCAACGGCAAGAGCATCAAAACCTTTATGCTGGAGTTTTTGCAAAAAGAACTCGACAACTTTTTGCATAAAAACCCAGAAGCGGCTCAGAATCTTCAAAAGAAAATACTTCAAAGCGAACGTGAGCGTAAAGAATTGGCTGGTATTGCCAAACTTGCTCGTGACCGCGCCAAGAAAGCCAATTTACATAACCGAAAATTGAGAGATTGCAAAGTTCACTTTTGCGATAAACATGACTTAGCAAACGCCACTACATTGTTTATTACCGAAGGTGACTCGGCTTCCGGATCTATCACTATTTCGCGAAATGTTGCCACCCAGGCTGTATTTAGCTTAAAGGGTAAGCCTCTCAATACCTATGGGTTAACCAAAAAAGTGGTTTACGAAAACGAAGAGTTTAACTTACTCCAAGCGGCTCTCGATATTGAAGACGGTATGGATACTCTGCGCTATAACAATGTCGTTATCGCTACTGATGCTGACGTTGATGGAATGCACATACGCCTTTTGATGATTACTTTTTTCCTTCAGTTTTTTCCTGACTTAGTAAAAGGTGGTCACCTCTATGTTCTACAAACGCCGCTTTTCCGGGTACGCAATAAGAAGGAAACTATTTATTGCTACAGCGATCAAGAGCGCCAAAATGCGATTAAAAAATTAGGAAATAAACCTGAAATCACCCGATTTAAAGGTCTTGGTGAAATCTCACCTGACGAATTCAAGTTTTTCATCGGTGCCGATATTCGTCTAGAACCTGTAGTTATTGGCAAAGACACGCATATCAAAGACATCCTTGAGTTCTACATGGGAAAAAACACTCCAGACCGTCAAGAATTCATCATTGGTAATTTGAAGGTGGAGAAAGATGATGCTAGCATCGTAGCAGCCAAAGAAGAAAGCGAAGAAGTGGAAGCTTGATAATTGAGAATTAAAGTAAAAGAATGTCAGAAATCGATTCAGAAATACCTCAAGATAGTTCCAACTTAGGAAATGTAGTTGCAGTAAACGGACTCTACAAAGAGTGGTTTCTCGATTACGCTTCCTACGTAATTCTTGAGCGTGCAGTTCCGCACATCAACGATGGCTTGAAGCCTGTTCAGCGTCGTATTCTTCATTCCCTTTGGGAAATGGATGATGGCCGATTCAACAAAGTGGCCAATGTAATCGGTAACACCATGAAGTATCACCCACACGGTGATGCGTCCATTGGTGATGCACTCGTTCAAATTGGACAAAAAAACATCTTGCTCGATACCCAAGGAAACTGGGGTAATATATACACCGGCGACTCTGCAGCGGCCCCTCGTTACATTGAAGTTCGTCTGAATAAGTTTGCTCAAGAAGTTGTTTTTAATCCGAAAACCACCACTTGGCTTTCTAGCTACGACGGCCGTAATAAAGAACCAGAAACGCTGCCGATGAAATTCCCTATGCTCCTGGCTTTAGGAGTAGAAGGTATTGCAGTAGGTCTGGCTTGTAAAATATTACCTCACAACTTTGTTGAGCTCATCGACGCGTCAATAGACTCGTTGCGAGGAAAAAGCACCAATATTCTTCCTGACTTTCAAACAGGAGGATTAGCTGATTTCTCTGACTATAACCGTGGTCTTCGTGGTGGACGTATCCGGGTTCGTGCTCGTATCAAAAAAGATGAGTCCACAAAAACACTCATCATTACTGAGATTCCTTTTAGCACAACCACTTCATCGTTGATCGATTCGATTTTGAAAGCCAACGAAAAAGGGAAGATCAAAATCAAAAAAATCGAAGACAATACTGCTGAACATGTTGAGGTAGTAGTGCATCTTGCTCCCGGAGTATCGCCAGATAAAACAATTGACGCTCTTTACGCCTTCACCGATTGCGAAATCAGCATTTCACCCAACTCCTGTGTCATTCAAGACGACCGTCCGAAGTTTCTTTCTGTTGATGAGCTGTTGCGCTTTTCTGCTGATCGAACAAGATATCTGATAGGGCAGGAGCTCGAGATTGAACTGAATGAACTGCGTGAAGCTTGGCACTTTGCTTCTTTGGAAAAAATATTCATCGAAAAACGTATCTACCGTCAAATCGAGGAGTGTGAAACTTGGGAAGAGATTCTTCAAACCATTCACAAAGGTTTGAAGCCTCACGTGAAGAAGTTTTACCGCGCCATCACTGACGAAGATGTGACTCGACTGACAGAAATTCGAATCAAGCGTATTTCAAAATTCGATAGCTTTAAAGCAGACGAACACTTAGCGAAGTTGGAAGCCAACATCGCAGAAGTGCAGCATAAACTCGAACACCTCACAGATACTGCCATTGCCTATTATAAGGATCTAAAGCAGAAATACGGAAAAGGGCGCGAGCGCAAAACCGAAATCAAGCAGTTTGATGTTGTGCAAGCCGCTCAAGTGGCTATTGCTAATGCCAAGTTGTATGTAAACAAGGCTGAAGGATTTGCCGGCACTGGTCTCAAACGCGACGAAGGCGAATATGTGGGAGATTGTTCTGACATTGACGATATCATTGTTTTCCGCAAAGACGGCAAAATGATGGTTTCAAAAGTTCAATCCAAAGCATTTTTTGGAAAGGACATCATTCATATCGCTGTTTGGAAAAAAGACGACAAGCGCACCATTTACAACATGATTTACCGCGATGGAAAAAATGGCGGTGGTATGATGAAGCGTTTCGCCGTTACAGCCATTACTCGCGATAAAGAATATGACCTCACCAAAGGATTACCTGGCACGGAAGTATTGCACTTTACAGCTAACCCGAATGGAGAGGCAGAAGTAGTTACCATCCACCTGCGAGCATTAGAGCGTCTAAAAAAACTAAAGTTCGATGTCGACTTTTCTACTTTAGCTATCAAAGGCCGCGATGCTGCAGGAAATGTAGTGACCAAGTATCCTATTAAAAAAGTAGAACTCAAGCAGGCTGGTATCTCTACACTCGGCGCTCGTCAAATTTGGCTCGATGAATCCGTGATGCGTCTGAACGATGAATCACGCGGTAAATTCCTTGGCGACTTTTTAGCAGAAGACAAATTACTTGTTGTTCTTGACTCTGGCGACTACAAACTCATCTCTCCAGATCTTTCTACTCACTTCGACGAAAACATGATTTTGTTGGAGAAATGGGTTCCCGAAAAACCATTGACAGCCGTCTATTTCGATGGTGAAAAAGAACAGTGGTTTGTAAAACGTTTCTTAATAGAACCGTCAAAAGGGACCATCAAGTTCATTACTGAGCATGCAAAGTCAAAACTGGGAATCGCCACTAGCTTGCACTACCCGCATTTGTATATCCGTTTCAACAAGAAGTTTAAGCAAGCTCAAAACAAATTGGATGAAACCGTTAACCTCAGAGAATTCATAAGTGTAAAAGGGTTAAAGGCCATTGGCAATCGCCTAACTGCACTTCCCGTGTTGAACGTAGAACTGCTTGAACCAGACGCGACCCTAGAAAGTCAAGAAGAGGAAAAGCTAATGGCTGAATTGGCAAAAAAACGCCAAGCTACTGCCGGAGCTCAACAGCTTACGCTTACAACTGATGATGACGAAGATGTGCCAGGACAACCCGCGCTTTTTTAGTCATTGATACGAAGTTCATTTTAAAATCTCGTTGCATCTCAACGGGATTTTTTCTTTTAACCCATTTCGATTAGCCGCTGGTGTATTGACCGATGATCATAATATATTCAACGACTAATTGAAACATTATGAAGTTTAAAAAGTATATTAGGGTCGACTAACAACAACAACGATCGTATGAAAAAATGGACATTCACCTTGGTGATGCTTTTTTGTTTTGGATTCACTCAAGCACAAAAGGATAGCTCTTTTTTTGAATTGGGAATTAACGGGTTATCACTTATCAACCGTAACCAAGTCAATCCTGCTGGACCTTTTTTACTTACTCTAGAAAAAGGCGGGCCCAAGATTGGTATTCGAGCAGGAGTCGGTTATACTTCACTTCGCTCAACCGAGAAACCCAGTGTTTCGAATGGCAATACTGAATTTCAAAGAGATACTACACAGTTCAATCTAAGAATGGGACTTGTTCTCTATAAAAACTTCAATCAAAAATTCTCGCTCAAATACGGGATAGACGCTCGTTTCAGCAACCTTCACCGATCTGGAAACACCACTTTCGTCGATTCACAAGGCGCAGAAGTCAATACTTCAAGCACTTATAATCAGGGATTATTCGGAGTAAGTCCATTCATTTACTTCCAATATCACATTACTAAAAACTTCAGTGTTGGTACAGAACTAAGCGTTTTGTTCTCAAAAGTCACCATTGAAGACAGCGTCACTAGTGAAATTGCTGATTTCAATTCCATTTTGGTTACTGAGCAGAGCTACAACAAAGTAGAAATTCCAAACGCCCTGTACCTAGTCGTTCGATTCTAACGAAAGATCAAACTATGACGCGCACAATTATTACGTTAGGTAGTCTTTTAGTCATTACCGCACTTATCGGTTGTGTAAAGGAGACACCGTTTGAAGATAAACGAAAGTTCGTGCTGCCCGAACAGCCTTTTGACTACACGGAAATTCCGGAAGGACTCAACTTTGATCCTTTTAATGGCGTGGCCATCAATAATGATAAAGCGGCACTAGGTCGTGTACTTTTCTACGAAACTCGACTATCCAAAAACAACCGGGTTAGCTGTGGCACTTGCCACAAGCAGGAATATGGATTTGCAGATAATGTTCGATTTAGCAACGGTTTTGAGAACAAACAAACCCCTCGCAACACGCCTTCGATCGTTAATCTCGGTTTACAAACAGCCTATTTCTGGGATATGAGGGAAACCGTATTGGGCCATATGGTGTTGCAGCCCATAGCCAACCACATTGAAATGGGATTGGATAATCCATCAGAAATGGTGGCCAAAATAAAAGCCAACCCCGATTACGCACCGTTGTTTACTGCTGCATTTGGTGATTCAGAAGTTACCGTTGAGCGAATGTCCGATGCACTAGAGCAATTTGCACGTGCCTTGGTGAGCGTTCAGTCAAAATATGACACCGGTTTGTCCATCAATTTTTCCAATTTCACGGAAAGTGAACTTCGCGGAAAGGAACTGTTCTTTCATGGGCTTCCTTGTTCGGGATGTCATGGTGGACACGTTCTAGCTGGAGCCGATACACAGAGCGATAATGTTGGACTAGAAACTTGGTATTCAGACCCTGGAGTTATTGGCACCAACCCTCAAACAGGTGTTGCCCTGAATGGTTTTTTCAAAACACCGAGTTTAAGAAATATCGCTTTAAGTGCACCTTATATGCACGATGGGCGATTTGCAACACTCGAAGAGGTGGTGGAATTTTATAATTCGGGCATTCGCCATCATCCCCAACTTTCTTTCATGTTACGCAAAAACACCAATGGCGGCTTTTTCTTTATGGGCGATGATCCTCAAGATGAATACATGAACCAATTGACGGGTATCCAGCCACTGCGAATGCACCTTTCACCTCAGGATAAGCAAGATCTCGTAGCTTTCATGAAAACGCTTACCGATACTGATTTGATGGTAGATCCTAAATTCTCGGATCCATTCGTCGTAGAATAAACAAGACTAAGAACTACCGAAAAAACCGCTCAATAGGGCGGTTTTTTCATTTTTAATAATTTCAATAATTTTTGAAACTTATGAAATTTATGAGTATATTAGCTTAAAATTCAAGGCTATGAACACCGCAAACTACAGTTTATTCTACGATGACCAATGTCCATTTTGCATTTGGTACAGCTCAAAATTTGTGAACTGGGGAATACTCCGGGCAGAAAATAGAAAACCTTTTGAGAAGATACAGGAAGCAAAATATGATCGCATCAACCGAGAACTCGCCAAAAATCAGATCGCACTTTACAATGAGGATAATCACACCGTTCAGTACGGGGCAGATAGCATGATTACCTTACTTGCTATAAAAGTTAGCTGGATAAACATCTTTCTTAGCAATCCGGTCCTTCATTTCATAGCTCAGCAAGTTTATCTTTTTATTTCTTACAACCGAAAGGTTTTTGCGCCTACACTAAGTTGTGCTAGTAATGGCTGTCAACCCGATTTTCATCTAGGTTATCGCATCAGCTTGATTCTTATGACTGCATTGTTTACGGGATTGATTTTGAATAGCTATACCGCAAGCATTTACCAAGAATTATATGGACGCTCAATGCCTGCTTTGTGGGAATGGCTGGTTTGTTTAGGCCAACTATTTTTCCAGGGAGCAATGGTGCTTATGATCAACCCTCGAAAAACTTGGGATTATCTCGGTCAAATGAGTTTGGTGAGCTTCTTAGGCGGTGTAGCCTTGTTGCCTATGTTAGCCATAAAAGCCATTTTAGACCTAAACGTCTATCTGACAATCGGTTATTTTGGGATCATAGTTGGTTTGATGCTTTTGTTGCATGCTAAACGCGTTAGCATAATAGCCGCTCCAAAAATCTTATCAGCAACCTGGGTCATTTACAGAATTCTTGTTTTGTTGATCATGTCTCAATTATAGAGGAGGCGTTTTCTGATCAGTAGCGGACACAATCCCGGCATAGAATATTCATCCAACCGTTTGTCGTGAGATCTTTTTATTCGAAAAAGCGACCACGAGAGTGTGGTTGTTTTTTTTGCTTGAGGAATATCCAAAAGAGCCAAGCATCATCATTAATAGAATTATGACCAAATCCATTTTTATAAAACGAGCTATAAATCAACACATAAGCCTCAAATCAGCCCAGATATTATACCCATAATTTACATTATGTTAAATTATATAAAGAAAGAATAGCCGAGGTTTCCCCCGGCTAATTCATTCAGCCTTTGCGACTTATTTCAATAATGCCTTCATGCGGGCATAATCTTCCATTCTCTCTCCTTTGTAATACGCATCTTTTAAAGCGCTGATTAACTCTTTCTCA
>Ga0315907_10006200_pt1 | contig 12744 bp, 8 predicted proteins | sample LakEriMetagenome_3_FD_203525 | JGI IMG/M metagenome (GOLD analysis project Ga0315907, IMG submission 203525) | Freshwater fungal communities from buoy surface, Lake Erie, Ohio, United States - Buoy 12 MA123 | ecosystem: Environmental > Aquatic > Freshwater > Lake > Lake biofilm | place: USA...
TCTGGGACGGGAGCTTATCAGGGCCTAATGAGGCCCAGCAACGAGCGAATCGACTCCGGTTGACCGAAGAATAGCTCGAAGACGATTGTATCGGATTTCCAGAAGAAATGAACGGTCAAGGACCGCTTGGGGCAAGCCTCTGGATTATCGCTGGTAGATCGGCAAGTAATGGTACTTGACCGAAAGGCTCAAAACGGCCATGGAGGTGCAGTAGACGGAGCCCGCGTTTTGTTCTTCGCCGGAGGAGGATTCCCAGGCTCCGTTTTCTTTCTGTTTTGAGAGCAACATTTCCGAGACGATGCTCGCGGCGCGTTGGGCATGCGAGCCACCTCGCTGATGCATGCCTTGGGCAAAGTAATACAGCCCATAGAGAATGAATCTTTCGTTCCACTTTGGCGGATGATCCAGGAGCCAATCGGCGGAGCCGGAAACCAGGGGCGATTCGTATTGTCCGCAGACTTGCATGGCCAGAAGTCCTGCGGCGGTCATGGTAAAGGACGGGCCGCCTCCGTTGGGTTCGTAAGAAAAACCAGCCTTGGGATCTTTCGGGATGCCTTGGGTGTCTACTTGGGAGGTATACGACCGCTTCAAGTACCCGATCGCATCGTCGATGGTTGCCGAAGCGACGTCGAGTCCATCATTTTTGGCGCTGCGCAAGGCCATGACTTGCCAGACTGAGACCGAGAGGTCGCTGTCGCCTGCGTCCGGAGTGTATCGCCATCCGCCTCGCGCATTGGACCCTTTCTTGATGCGTTGACTGCGAACGATCAAATCGATCGCTTTTTGACAAGCATCATGCAGTTGCTTGTCCATCTCCGCATCGACTCCCATGCCGAGCATTTCGGTGAGCATGAGTGTGACGATCCCGTGGCCGTACATGCGCGACCCGTCGGCAGCTCCGAAATATCCGGATTTGTCCTGTCGCCCCTCTCCGAGGAGGTACCTTAAGGCTCGGGTCATGGCGACCCCTTCGGGGGTGGCATCCGAGGGTTGATGACCGACGGCGGCCATCGCCATGATCGCTAGCGAGGTCATCGCATTTTCGTGTCCCCGATCGGAGATCGAGCCATTTTGTTTTTGTTGGGATACGAGGTATTGAATGGCCTTGTTGACCCCCGCATCGATTTCATCTTTGCGAAACGCGTCTTGGCCGTACGATTGGGCCGACAGGCTAAGTCCGAATACAAGCCAGAGTACGAGGCCAAGTCCCAACGAAGCGAAAATTCGAATCGCGTTGAGCAAACGGCTAGGCGCGAGTCGGGTTGTGTGCGTGGTCGGACCCATGCATGCCGACATGCATGCCGACACGATCCGGCGAGCTAGTGGGAGTGCATTGCGGACTAGTCGGTTAGATATCATCGGCTTTCTCATTGACTTTTTCGAGGATGTCCAGAAGGACTCGATCGACCTCGATCCCCTCGGCTTGGGCTTCAAAATTCAAAAGGACGCGATGCCTCAGGGCTGGCAGGTAGACGCGTCGAATGTCTTCGTAGCTGACGTTGTATCGTCCGTCGAGCAAGGCGCGGACTTTCGAGGCCAGTGCGATGGTCTGAGCGCCGCGGGGGCTGGCTCCCCATCGGATGTATTGGTTGGTGATTGCCGGTGCCAGCGCGCCACCTGGATGCGTGGCCAGCACCAATCGGGCTATGTAATCTTGGACGTGTTTGGCCAAGACGACTTGTCGGATCAAGCCTTGCCATTGGACGATCTCGGCTCCGTCCATGACCTTCTCGGGCCTGATGGTGGAGTTTCGTGTGGTTCGGTCGATGATCGTATTGAGTTCCTCGCGGTTGGAGTATCCAACGACGAGCTTGAATAGGAATCGGTCGAGTTGGGCTTCGGGGAGCGGATAAGTCCCTTCTTGTTCGATGGGGTTTTGGGTGGCCAGGACGAAGAAGGGCTTTTGAAGTTCGTACCTTGTTCCCGCAACGGTCACGGTCCCTTCCTGCATGGTCTCGAGGAGTGCTGACTGCGTCTTGGGGGTCGCTCGGTTGATTTCGTCAGCAAGGCAGATCTGGGTGAAGATCGGGCCTTTTTGGAATTCGAACCGTCGCTTGCCTTCCTCTTCGACGATCATGTTGGTCCCGAGGATGTCCGAAGGCATCAAATCGGGGGTGAATTGGATCCGATTGAAATCCAGCGAGAGGGTTTCCGAAAGGGTTCGAATGAGCATGGTTTTACCAAGCCCTGGGACCCCTTCGAGCAGGCAATGGCCGCCGACGAACATGGCCGTTAGGACGCCGTTGACGATCTCATCGTGGCCGACGATGACACGTCCGATCTGTTCGCGGACTGCGGCGAACCGTTCGCGGAACTCTTGGGCCTGTTGTTGCATCGACTCAGCGACGTTGGACATGGACAGGGACTTTCTATCAAGAAGGGCGGGGTCAGTGGTGAAATCCGTAGTGGAATGAGTCAGTTTTGGTTTTTCTTCGCTTTGCGTTTGGCTTCGAGAAGCCTTGAGGTGTAATCCTCGTTGTCCGAGTTGGATTTCGATTTGGGGAGCGAGTCCGATGGAGCCGAGCCGGTGGACTTCGATTCGGCGGGTTTGAAGGCAGCGGTTCCAAAGGCATCGCTCGATGAGGGGTTAGGATTGGATTCGAGCGGATCGGGCAGTTCCATGGAGGTGGAGGATCGTTGCTTTTCCAAGTCATTGGATACTTGCGATTTGCTCGACCGGAGCCTTTCGAGGCTTTTTTGCCTTGCAAGATCGACTTCGGAGGTTTTCATTTGGCTCATGAAGGCAGCGAGCTTTCGAAGTGGCCAGCCGAAGTCGACCGCGACGCGTCGGATGAAGACGTCGGCCAGAAAGAGGCTTGCACCCAGCAGCACAACCAATGGCCATATATCTTTGAGCGAGCGGGCCGGGGGGAGTCCTGGTCGGTAGGTATCGAAGCGCAGAAGTTCCTCCATGTCGGTGTCGTTCAATTCAGGTAGGACTTTGCCGGTCTGACCTCCCAGTGGGGTACTGTTGGCAAGCTGTTCGATCAGGCGCATGTTGGCTTGCCGGATACGGTATTCATCAGAAAAAGGAACATTCACCCCGGTCGTGAAGATTTGCCTGTCAGATCCCGGGACGATGCTCAGCATGTAACTGCCTGCTTCTTCGGGAGTGAATTCACCGATGTAGCGACCGGGGGCTTGTTGTCGCATCGAGATGGATTTCGGCACAAGGTCTGGACCGACAGCCGTAGCGTTCATATCCAGGAAGTTTAGGAATTTGTCCTCGCTATCCGAGGCGTTGACGATGATCTGCACCCGACCGTCTTTGACCTGGGTTGCTATGTTGTACTTGTCATCGTTCCTTTGGGTCCGCATGGTCCAGCGGACCAATTGGGAGAAGAACTGATCGTAATAGGGGGAGCCGACCCAATCGCTGGCCCAGCGTTTGCCGGCATCGGAAGTAAAGACAGCCGTTCTGCCAAGTCCGTAGTTCCAAGTCGCTAGCAGGGATGCGTTCTCGGGCTCAGCGGGTTTGGATGCCAGCAACGGGACTTCGACCAGCGGGCTGTCTTTGGTCTCGGTCAGGACGAATCCTCGAAGACGTGGCAGATCGCCTTGGATTCCCGAAAGGATTTCGTGGTTGGGCAGACGAACCAGCGGTTGCACACCTCCCTCGGGTTCGAAAATCACGGGTCTTGCAACGCGTCGAGCTTCTCTCATGAAGATCTTCGGCAACGCAGCGGCGTTGGTCACGACGTAGTAATTGCCCCCGGTCACTTTGGCGATTCGATTCAATTCAGCGGTACCGACGGTTCCGTGGGAGCCAACAGCCACCGTACTGATCTTGATCTGGTTTTTCGTAAACTCACTTAGAACCTGGGCCGATGCCGGGGTTGGATCCCCGTCGCTGATGATGATCATATGTTTGATCGCTGCCGGAACGTTCTTGAGCGAGCGGATAGCGAGCTTCAAGGATGAATCGAAATCGGGCATGTCCCCGGGTATCATTTGAGAGAGCCTCGATCGCATCATCCTGCTGTGGTCGCCGACTTTGAGCATGCCGTCGGATCCACCCCAGAGCCAAGTATCGCCGGTCGCATCGTACTTGATGACCCCGCAATAGTCCCCCGGCCCGAGGGATTCCAGAGCCGACTTTCCAATGACCTTCTGCCAGTGGTTTCCTTCGGGCATCTCCGATGCGTGCATGACCATGGCCAGCGCCCCGACGGCCTCGACTTTGGTGTTCTTGATGGTGAAGTTGACCGGCATAGCCTCTTCGAGCTTGGTGTTGCTCCAGCCCCCGGCTCCGAACGCCTCGGGTCCGCCGAGCATGAGGATTCCCATCCCGAATTGCCTGGAACTTTGCACCATCATTTCCATCTGTGCGTCGGATATCGAGGAGATCTTGTCCATCGATTCGCCGCTGGTGCGAGGCACCCCGGCAAGGATCACCGAGTCGTAGCTTTGGAGTTCCACAAGGCTCGAAAAGAGATTGTTGGTGGTCCGGGGGTCGACAACGATATCGTTTTTCCGCAATGCATCGACGAGGGGTTCGTAGTTGCCGAGGTTGTTCGCATCCTCGATAAGCATCACGCGCGACTTTCCTCTGGCGTAGGTAAATGCCGTCGCTCGGTTGTTCTGAGTGATCGTATCGTCGGTCAGAACGTCGGGAATGAATTCGGCCTCGTAGGTGTATCCGGCTGTCTGATCGATTTTGTGAGGCACTGGAATGACGTTGATATCTCGATCCAGAACGTAAGGGGAATCGGCCAGGATTTCTGTTTGGCTACCGATTCGCCGCACGACTCGCACCCTGCCTGGAATTTCCGGTGAGGGATTTTCTGAGGTTCCAAAACGATTGATGACGACTCGCGCATCGACCGTTTGACCTTGTTGGACATAACCGGGTACGTCGATCTTCTCGACCATGACCTCGGCGTTGTTATCCAAGCGTATCGGGACCACATCGATCCCAATTCCGGTTTCAGACAATCGCTTGGCGGCCGTCTCAGCGGTTCCTAAGGTTTGGATTCCGTCGGTCAACACCACGATCCGCTTGGCGGAGTCTTCGAGGAAGCTTGCCGCAGCGAGCTTCAATGCTCCTTCGAGGTTCGTCGCGTCGGGCTTTCCGAAGTTGCTCTCGGGCCGTGACAACGGGGGGAGATTTTCATCCAGCGGGGGAACTTCGATCGATGCTTCTCTACCAAAGAGGATCAAGCCTGCCCGGTCAAATCGCTTTTCTCGTCGGTGCTTTTTTACGCTATCGATCGCGAAACGGAGCATCAGTTGACGTTTGGCGATCGGGATCGAATCGCTCTGGTCGAGCAGGTAGATAACCGTCTGACGATCGCTTGTCCAAATCCATTGGATTCCCGCGAGGGCCAGGATCATCAGCAGCAAGACTAAGCTGCGAAAAATAAGGGCCAGCCAACGCCGGGTCTTTCCAAGTCCCGAGAGGGATTGGCTCCCGAGCCACCAAGTGATCGGCACTAGGACCAGCAACAGGAGCATCCACGGATACTCAAAACCAACCTGGAAGTTGCTAAACATAAGAGAAGCTGTTGTGGACTTTGATAAAACCAATTCGGGCTTGCCAAGGTAGGCTTCCTGATCCTCTTTCGGCCAATTCCATGAATCAGTGCCCCAATTATGGTCGAAAATGGGAATGGAATGCCATAAGGCAGCTAAGATTTATCGATGAACGAACCCAAAAAGTCCTAAGCCTCCCGATTTCATGCTTTCCGGGTTGATCGGGACAATGGACCTAAACCCTCGCCAACACGTCGATCGTTATGCAGATTCAAGGAATCCCCATCGAAGACAATTTTGCAGAAGCCTTCGATATGCTTGCGACCCGCATCGTCATTACGGCGGCCGAACCGGCTTGGGCCGCCCGCGCCGCCGAGGCGATGACTGGGTTTGCAACGAGTGTCATCGGTTGTGGGGTCGAGGCCGGGATCGAGGGAACGGTCGATCCGAATGAAACGCCCGATGGTCGACCGGGCGTGGCCGTCTTGGTGTTCGCCGTCAACCTCCAGACGCTACAAAAGCAGCTCGAAAAGAGGATCGGTCAATGCGTCCTGACTTGTCCTAGCACCTCGGTTTTTGCCGGCTTGACCAGCGAGCGTCGGATCGCCTTGGGTTCTCACGTTCGATACTTCGGTGACGGAAAACAGATTTCCAAAAAAATCGGCTCCGAGCGATATTGGCGAATCCCGGTAATGGATGGCGAATTCGTTTGCCAGGAACACGTCTACGGAACGAAAGCGGTAGGAGGGGGTAACTTTCTGGTGTTGGCCGACTCGCTCCACGGTGCTCTTCACGCCTGCGACGCGGCAGTCGTTGCGATTCGCAAAGTTCCAGGTTGCATCGCTCCTTTCCCAGGAGGAGTTGCGCGCAGCGGATCGAAGGTAGGCTCAAAATACAAATCGCTCAGGGCCTCGACCAACGATGCGTTTTGCCCGACGCTGCGAGATCACGCCGAGAGCCAAATACCCGACGAAGCGACCGCATGTTTAGAATTGGTCATCGACGGCCTGAGCCCCGAATCCGTCGCTGAAGCGATGCGGGTAGGGATCCTAGCGGTCTGTCAGATCGGCAAAGAGCTCGGGGTGCGAAAAATCACCGGAGGCAATTACGGCGGGAAGCTCGGACGCCATCATTTCTACCTCCGAAACGTTCTTGCAGGATACGCCAAGGTCTGAGCCGCTTCGGATTTACTCTTTAGGCTTTTGCGATTTTTCTTGTTTGGCCTTTTGGACTTTGCTATTGTCTTTAAAGCCCTTCTCGAACTTGCCGATCTTAGGTCGGATATTGATTTGACAATATGGCTTGTCTGGGTGCTTAATGAAGTAGTCTTGGTGGTACTCTTCGGCAGGATAGAAAATCTTCAGCGGAGAAATCTCGGTGACGATCTTGCCTCGGAAGGTTCGTTTCTTTCGGAACTCTTCGAGGACCTCATCGATCGCATCTTTCTCTTCCTTGGTCCTGTAGTAGACCACCGATCGGTACCTGGTTCCGTAATCGGGACCTTGTGCGTTTAAACTGGTTGGGTCATGGGACTTAAAGAAGATACGAAGCAATTCCGCGTAAGATACGATCGATGGGTCATACTGGATCTGTATCACCTCGGCATGTCCGGTCTGGTCGGTTAGAACTTGCTCGTAGCTCGGGTTTGGCAAGTTTCCGCCGGAGTATCCAGAGAGGACCGCATCGACTCCCCAGACTCGTTCAAAGACAGCCTCCTGGCACCAGAAACAACCACCCCCAAAAACGGCGATGCTCTTCTGTTTCTCCTTGGTGGTTTCCTTCGAGTCCTGGCCCAGCGTTGGTTGCGATATCCCAAGTGCGATCCAAGGTAAAATGAACAACCACAAAAGCTTGTTTGCAGGGAAATTCGCGTTCATTCAAAGTTCCTCCGAAGAGTCGCTAGAGTTTGGAACCAGGGTTTAGTGGATGCTGAAGAAAAACCTCGTCAGGTGATAGAAGATCGGCGCCGAGAAGCACAGCGAATCGATTCGGTCCAAGACCCCCGCGTGCCCCATGACCAGCGTACCATAATCCCGAACGCCTCGGTCTCGCTTGATGGCACTCATGGTCATCCCACCCGCAAATCCTAGAAAAGAAATCACGATCGCCATGGATGCAGCCTGCCAAGGGTTAAACGGGGTGACCCAGTAGAGCAATGCTCCGAAGATTCCACTCGATAGGGTCCCGCCAAGGACCCCTTCCCAACTGCGGCTGCTACTGATCTCCGGGGCAACAACGTGGTTTCTCCGCAAATAGCTCCATATCCACTGCAACACATCCGAGAGTTGCGTGATCAGGACAAAAAAGAATAGAAGCCCCGATCGGGAACCCTCCCAAGCCGTGCCGTCTGAGCGTATCAAATTCAAGTCCAACAACGCCGGGGCGTGCGATAGGCAGTAGACGCAAATGAGCAATCCGGATTGGATCTGCGCCGATCGCTCGAGAAAACGCTTGTGGTCTCCAGCAATCGCGATCCTCGCCGGGATAAACAAAGACGCATACACCGGGATCATCACACTGTAGATCTCGTAAAAATCGATCTTGTGCCCCCAGAAACTCAATCCGGATTGCGAAAGTCCGATCAATAGGTACTGCAGCGGGGTAAAAACCACCAAGCTCCAGAATAGCGCGCGGTGGTCTCCGCGACGTGTCGGGGTCATCGTGATGAATTCCCGGAAAGCCCAGAAAGATACCAGACCAAAGAGAATGATCGTTCCGACCCGATGCAGGAACATCCCCGAAATCAGAATCGCAAACATCAGCCACCAAGCCCATAGCCGTTGGACAAACCGTTGCACCAACGCAGGATTGATCGCCGGTGTCGGGCGGTGGCTCAAATTCCGAGCGACGATCGATGCGATGGCTAGAATCCCCAAAACCACACTCGCAAGGATGATGGTAGGGAGATCAAGTCCGGTAAGACTCTGTGCGGTTTCATCCATTGCGGAATCGGAAATAGTCTGGGAAACTAGAGGTTTAGCGTTGAAAGATCTCTGAGTATCTTACCACGCATTCCCAAACCCGGCAGGTCCTTTAATCCAACGATTCATCGAACAATGCACATCAGGATCGGAACCCGCCACAGCGCGCTGGCACTCTGGCAAGCCAATTATATTGCCCAAGGACTAACGAAAGCCGGGAACCAAGTCGAGCTGGTCAAGATCACCACGACCGGGGACACCACGACGAGTCCCTTGGGCCAAGGTGGCGGGGTCGGCCTCTTTACCAAGGAAATCCAAAACGCGTTGCTCGACCGTCGATGCGATGTCGCGGTCCATAGCCTCAAGGATTTACCCACCCAGCCCATCGAAGGACTGCGACTCGCGGCCGTTCCATCCCGAGAAGACCCCCGCGATTGCTTGGTCTCCGAGCGCTATCGCTCGGTCGAGGAATTGCCCCTTGGTTGCATCGTCGGAACCGGATCTCCGCGTCGACGCGCTCAGCTTCTACACCTGCGTCCCGACTTGGACCTGCGAGAAATTCGCGGGAATGTCGACACGAGATTGAATAAACTTGCCCAAGGCCACTTCGATGCAATCGTCCTTGCAAGCGCCGGACTCGCACGACTGGGACTGGCACAAACCCTCTCGACGCGTCTGGGGCTCGAGACAATGCTCCCGGCAGTCGGCCAAGGGGCTTTGGGTCTTGAAACCCGCGCCGAAGATCACGAAACGGCTCAAGCCATCCGCGTCTTAAACGATTCCCACGCGGAAGCTTGCGTGCGCGCCGAACGCGAGGTTCTCAGAATCCTACGCGCAGGGTGCTTGGCCCCCGTGGCCGCCTACGCCTCGCTCGAACACGGGACCATGGTCCTCCGCGCAAAAGTTTTTTCCGTCGATGGATCGGTCATGGTTTCGGCTTGGGTCCGTCACGCATTCGAGCCCCAAAACAGTGAGCCCCCCGATCAAACCCCAGAGGCTCTGGCGCGATACGTCACCGAGAAGCTCATCGAGCAAGGGGCTGACCGCTTGATCGAGGCGAAAGTCTAGAGACCAATACCGTCAAATCGGGACATCGATGAAGTTGCATTTCCTTGTAATCGGCAAATGATAGCGGAGCAGCGCAAGCTGCCCGGTGATTCTAATATCCACCGGTTTCCTGAGCGTTCGAGCGTGGAACCCGACACTTGACCCTACACCGGAGGGCTTGCGCCCAACCGCTTTCAAAAACCCATCGGCATGCGCCGAAAACCATTCAAATCCAATCTTTACTAACATGATCCAAATGTCGATTTGACGGTATCGGTCTAGAGCCGTAACCCTCCCCTAGACAACGCCCCCCGTTTGCTCAGGTTACTCCACGCCTCCGCTCAAGAAGGCGAGCTAGAGAACTAGCCGAGGCAAATCAGGGCTCAATGGCGATCAAGACGCCCTAACAGACGATGATTTGTCTGTTTTCTACAAAACGCTTGTCGCTTGGGCCCCCTCGCCTCGGGTTTTGACGTAGACTGTGGTTGTCGTTTGCCCGTAAGTTCGGATCAACCGTAACCTCGGACCGTCGGCCTCCCCCCTACCCTTCCCCACCCATTGCTTGCTGCACATCGCCATGCGATCGATCCGCTTGCTCATTCTCTCTCGGACGCACTTTTTCCTCGGTGCTAGTTTGCTCCTCGCTAGTTTTCTCTGCGCTAGCTTAGCATGCTCCCTGGGCGATGCGTTCGCTTCGGAACCCGATGCGGCTGCAAGGCCGGTGAGCATGGTCAACGAAGTTCTCCCAATTTTGACCAAAGCGGGTTGCAACGCAGGGACTTGCCATGCCAAGGCGAGCAATGGTCAAAACGGATTCCAGCTTTCTTTGTTGGGTTTTGAACCCTTCGAAGACTACCAGCATTTGGTCCTCGAGGGCCGTGGCCGGAGGCTTTCGAATACCGCGCCCGAACAAAGTCTGCTATTGCTCAAGGCGACCGGCCAAGTTCCGCACGGAGGTGGTGTTCGATTGGACCCGAATTCCGAGCAGTATCGGGTGATCATCGAATGGATTCGCCAAGGCGCTCAGTACGATGGCCAAAGCGCGACGAAACTCCGCTCGATCGAGATTCAGCCCTTCGAGGCAATCCTCGCGCCGAGTGCTCAGCAACGACTAAAAGCGATCGCTGTTTATGATGATGGATCTCAAAAAGATGTCACGAAACTTGCGCTCTTCGAATCGAACGAATCGTCGATGGCGACGGTCGACGAAGCGGGTACGGTGAGCGTTCAGGACATCCCCGGCTCGGTATCGATCATGGTCCGATATCAAGGCATGGTTGGAGTGTTCCGAGCATCGATCCCTCAAGCGTTCGTGGTAGAGCGATTTCCCGAGGCTAAAAACTTTGTCGACGAGTTGGTCTTTAGCAATCTAAAAAAACTTGGCATCCCGACTTCGGAATTGACCGATGATGCGACGTTCCTCCGGCGTGTTTCGTTGGATGTTGCCGGCCGTCTGCCGACCGAGCAGGAGCTAGCGAGTTTCCTCGCGAACACTTCGGCCGGCAAACGCGACGATGCGATCGAGCAGTTGCTCGCAAGCGGGGAGTATGCGGACTTCTTTGCCAACAAATGGACGGCAATGCTCAAAAATCGCCGAGATGATGCGAGCGATATCACGTCGAATTTCGCGTTTTACTCCTGGGTCCGAGACAGCCTTCTGGCGAATAAGCCTTACGACCAGATGGTTCGAGAGCTCTTGGCCGCAACCGGAACGGTTCTCTCGAATCCACCGGTGGCTTGGTACAAACGGGTCAAGGATCCGAAGAACCAGCTTGAAGATGTCGCTCAATTGTTTCTTGGAGTGCGTATGCAATGCGCTCAGTGCCACCATCATCCGTTCGAGCGTTGGAGTCAGGATGACTATTACAGCCTAGCCGCATTCTTTAGCCAAGTTGGTCGAAAACCGACATCGACCCGCGGTGAAGACATGATCTTCCACAAGCGGGGGCTTGCAGGAGTTGCGAATGCCAAGACGGGTCAAATGCGTCGTCCCGCAGCGCTCGGGGATACGGTCCAGGAGATTCCGCCCGACCAAGACCCGCGCCTGAAGCTCGCCGACTGGATGGCCGACTCAAAGAATCCGTTCTTTGCTAAGGCGGTCGTGAATCGATATTGGAAGCACTTTTTTCGCCGAGGCTTGATCGAGCCCGAGGACGACATTCGCGATTCGAACCCCGCTTCCAATCCGGAACTCCTGGCGGCACTTGAAGCTCGCTTCATCGCCTCAGGGTTCGACCTCAAGGATCTTGTTCGCACCCTAGTTCGCTCGACAACCTATCAGCTCTCATCGGTCCCTAACCCACAGAATATCACCGACCTGCAGAATTTCTCGCGCTATTACCCACGCCGACTCTCGGCCGAGGTCTTGCTCGATGCGGTCGATGACTTTGCGATGACTCGCACCGATTTTCCGAACCTTCCACCTGGAACCCGCGCGATCGCCTTGCCCGACAACAGCTACAACAATGCTTCGCCATTCCTAAAGGTTTTCGGGCGTCCCGAGAATGAAAGTGTCTGCGAGTGCGAACGGATTCAAACCTCAAGCCTTGCACAGAGCCTGCACTTGATGAACGCAAACGACGTCAAGAGCAAGCTCGCAAGCGGAACAGGCCGAGCCGAATCGCTTGCCAAGTCCGATAAGACCCCCGAACAACGTGTCGAAGAAATCTATGCGTCGGCTTTCTCTCGAAAACCGACCCCAGAAGAGCTAGCCACCGCCGTGGGCTATCTTGCCGAAGTCCGAGTCGATGCCAGCGGTAATCCAATCGATCCAGGAAAGTCGATGCGTGAGAACCTTCAAGATCTGCTCTGGGCGATCATCAACTCGAAAGAGTTTTTGTTCAATCACTGATAAGGAATCCTGCGATGATCTCGATCGACATTCACTTTGCGAAGCAACTTCATTGGCTGATCCTCGCTTGTTCGTTTGCCCTGGGTAACGCGGCGGTCTCCAGAGCGCAATCGGTTTGCTTACCCCTGCCTAGACTCCTGTCGATCAGTCCGATGGGCGGCCAAATCGGTACTTCGTTCGATGTGACCATCGCGGCTGAAAACATGGAGGAGCCTGGCCCATTGCTTTTCGAAAACCCGGCTATCCAAGCTACTGCAAAGCTCGATGCACAGGGCAAGCCCATCGCAAACCAATACACTCTGGCAATCGCTCATGATTGTCCAGCAGGGCTCTACGAGGCCCGAGTGCTCGGTAGACTCGGTATCTCTTCGGCACGCATTTTCTCCGTTGGCAAACTCGCCGAAGTGGTCCAGAAGCCAGGCAATACCACCCTGGCCAACGCGATCGAACTGA
>Ga0315907_10006201_pt1 | contig 12743 bp, 11 predicted proteins | sample LakEriMetagenome_3_FD_203525 | JGI IMG/M metagenome (GOLD analysis project Ga0315907, IMG submission 203525) | Freshwater fungal communities from buoy surface, Lake Erie, Ohio, United States - Buoy 12 MA123 | ecosystem: Environmental > Aquatic > Freshwater > Lake > Lake biofilm | place: USA...
ACTTTCAACAAGTAATGGTTCTGATGTTACTATTAATGGATTTTATACAGGAACAACAGATGTTTTTACAACAGGAGCAACATATAGTGACGGAATTATTTATTTTGACACAAATGTTTCTCAGTCGGCGTACACCGTAAATATTAGTTCTTTAACTGGGGATTCAAATACGTTTTTAACTGCATCAACATACGATAGTTCAACAAATACAATTACTTTAACTGATAATACAAACAATAGTTTAAATACATATATTGACGGATTTAGTGGTTTGAGTGTTAATGGTACTCTATCTGCAACAACTTTACAATCATCAAACACATATATAGAATCAACAGGGTATCTTTATTTCGGTGACTCATCAACAAATGGATCATGGAGAATGAGTATTTCAGGATCCGATTTTATTGTTGAAAAAAGAGTGGGTGGTAATTGGATAATTTCAGGAACATTTAATTAAAAAAGATATGGGATTTATAAGTGATAATATATCAGGAACAACAATAAGTGGAACAACATTCTATGGTGATGGCTCTAATTTAACAGGAGTTAGTGGTGGAGGAACATTTACGGGAGGAACTGTAACAGGTTCGACAACATTTACAAATACCGTATCCGCCAATACAATGAGTGCAACAACTCTTTATGTTGGTGGTAATAGTGTATCGCAACCTTATAAGGTTTATACCGCATTAATCTCACAAAACGGAACCAATGCTCCGACAACAGATGTAATTTTAGAAAACACACTAGGTTACGTACCTCTATTATCTAGAGGGGTAACTGGTATTTATCAGATTGAGGCAACAGCATCCACTCTTACACAAATTTATACAATTATTGGTAATAACAGAAACATTCCTAACTTAGATATTGTATCACTCTCAACTGGAGGTCCACCACCATATAAAGTTTCAGTTTATACTTTTAGTGGAGGAACTCTCACTGATGGGTTATTAAACAAGACACCAATAGAAATTAGAATATACAACTAATGGTATTTTTTATAAAACAAAATATAAAAATTTAATAATCGAAGTAAACATAAGTTTTAATATATTACAAATATTTATTAATAAAATAAAAAAAGATGGGAAGAATAATACAACAAAATAATGGTAAAACCACAATCTACGTAACAGGCGAAGATTTCAATAATTTAAGTGGAACAACCGACACTTATTACGTCGGTGTTGACTTAAATAGTGGATTGTTTGAAAAGAAAAATCCAGATGGTTCTCTTGAAGATTTTGCGGGTGGAACTACGTTTACTGGAGGTACAGTAACCGGCACAACAACATTTACTGATGGTTTATCTGCCAATACATTTAGTGCCACTACATTGTTTGGTGATGGATCAAATTTAACAGGAATTGTAACTGAAAATTATACGTCTGTAACATATAGTGAATTATATAATTTACTTACAGGTGAAACATTAAATCCTGGTTCGTATTACCTAATCAATGATTTTCAAACTTGTTATGACCAACCTGATTTTGACCAAAATGGTGATGCGATAGTAGGTAACAACTATAAAACAGGCACAACAGAACCAATACTTGTATTAGCCACGGGAGTTAACTCTCTATCACCTAAAGCATATTCATTAGAATACCCTTTAGATGATATTTCTTACGATATATCTTTTACCGTAACTGAAAGAACAGGTAACCCTGCAAAGGGTAGAATTACTGAAAGAATTGATGAAAGAGGAAATAGAACTGACTATGACTTTAGATCGGTTTTATTTAAAAGATATGATTTTTATTATTCAGAAAACTACTATTCCGGCACTCTGAGTATTGATAGTGGTGGTTTTGTTACTGGATCAGATACAGACTTTTCAAATAACTTTAGTGTTGGTGATGTATTGGGAGTTTATGAAGGGTCTTTTAGTAATCCAACAGGATGTTTTAGATACTACGAAATCCTTACAATTAGTGGGGCAACCGAAATGACTGTTACTGGTAATACCATTCAATCATATAATAATACACCATATTCTAGAGGAATACAATTTAATGATTATAGAAGTTTTCATCAAACAAACATAATTAGTAATACCGCTTACACCGAATATTTTACTTTTGAAGCGCCAGATGTGTTTAATGTAAAAATTGGAAATTACTCAAATCTTTATATTTGGCAGGAAAATCCATTCTTGTTATCTAATAATGTATTTCTTGATGGGTCTTATTTAAATATTACTATAGGTGATGAGTCATATGATAATACATTTGATGAGGATATGAATGCATTATCTATTGGTAATAATTGTTATCGTAACATAATAACTAACGATTTTGAAGAAAACACCATAGGTCATTACTTTAGAAATAATATTATCATTTGTGATATGGAAGACAATCAAATTGGTAATTATTTCCAATATAATATGTTAGGTGATTACGATGGTCCTGACTTTGATCAAAATAGAATTGGGAACTACTTTCAGGCAAACTTTATAACATTTGCTGACAACGATTTTTTTAAAAATGACATCGGTGACGGCTTTAACGGAAATTTAATTAATACCAGTTTTCAAAATAATCACATAACTGTAGAATTTAGTAATAATAGAATTGATGGAAGTTTTAACGATAACAAAGTGGGTTCTTATTTTTATGATAATAATGTATACCAAGATTTTAATGATAATTCAATTGGTAATAATTTTAATAATAATACTATTTATTCTAATTTTTACAAAAATGAAATATTAAATAACTTTAATGATAATCTAATTGGTGACTCTGGTAATTTAGGTAATTTTGAATTTTACAGAAATAGGATTGGAAATGATTATTATCAAAATACTATTAGACAATATTTTCAAAATAACCAAATTGGTAATCAATTTAACAATAACACACTTAATGGTAGTTTTTATAAAAATGTTATTGGGAATGGGTTTAATAATAATCAAAACATAGGGTATAATTTCTACGGTAATAATATTGGAAACGGATTTAACAATAATGAATTAATTGGTGATTATTTTAAAGACAATCAAATAGGTGAATATTTTGAAAGTAATAGTATTTCTTATTTATTTAGTGACAACCAAATTGGTAATACCTTTGAAAATAACACGTTAGGTGATACTCAATTTTTTAATTGGGATAATACAACTATTGAAAATTTAACAGGAAGAACTTACAACACATTTTATAATTCATTATACGGTGAAGAAGGTCAAGCCGTTGGTAATGTTATTTTAGGTAAAGAACTTATAATGAACTTTTCACGTAATTCTGGCACAACAATAAATAACGGAGATTTAGTAATTGATGAAACATATGAAATTACAAATTATCAAGGAAGTGACGATTTTAGTAATGTTGCAGATGTAATAAGTGGGGTTATAAATACAAATGGATGTATTTTTATAGCAACAGGAACTACACCTACTGAATGGAGTTCAAATTCAGAATTAACTGAATTAACTTCTTATGATGAATACCATAAAGTTAAATTTACACAATGGACACAAGGTGGTAATGGTGGTGGATTTTCATATGAAAGAACAAAAGTTTATCCAACAGTTGAATCAACAGTTTATTTTACAAAAACAAATTATGAAAATGTATCAGATATTATTATTCCTGGTCGTCTTGAAATAAAAAGAGGAAATGGTGGTGGAGCAATTTATAATGATGTTTTAGAAAACTCGTGGATTCAAAACGAATCTCCTTTAGGAACAGAATGGAACTCAATATATACTCAACCATTTAACGGTAATCAATTTGGGTCTAATACTATTTTTGGTGATTTTAAAGGAAATTATATTCGTGGAGCTTTTGCGGGGAATAAAATTGATTCTACTGTAGGTGGAAACCAATTTTCTGGTAACACATATCTAAATAACATTGGTTCATTAACTTTTGATAACGACTTTTTGGGTGATGTTTATGGTAATAATTGGGCGGGCGATTTTTATCTTAATGTTATTAGTGACAGTTTTAGTAGTAATTCTTTTGGTAAAGGCGTTTATCAAAATATCATAGGTCAAGATTTTTTTAGTAATAATATTAAAGAAAATTTTTATGAAAATACAATAGGTGATGGATTCCAAACTAATCAAATTGGAAGTTATTTTAATAATAATATTATAGATGATTATTTTGGTTATGGTTATGGAGATCCACAAGGAAATAAAATAGGAAGTAATTTTTACAACAATACCGTAGGAGAATATTTCTATAACAATACAATTCCTGATAATTTTGAAGAAAATACAATAGGCGAATACTTCCAATGGAATATAATTAATACTAAAATTGACAATACTGATTTTACAATTAACTACGGAAATATTACAGGGTTTAGTTATACCGCAACTGGTACTAGTGCAACGGATGACATATACACTGGTTTGGTATCCACCACAAATGGTATTGGTGTTGATGCTACATTTAATGTTGAGGTTTCAGGAGGAACAGTAATTGGGGTTAGTGGTAATACACAAGGTAAATTATATCACACAGGAGATACAATAACAATACTTGGGACACAAATAGGTGGTACAGATATTAACGATAATGTTGTTATTACCGTCACGGCTATAAGTTATAATCCATCTGTTTATGAGCATTACACTTGTCAGATTTTTGAAAGACAAGGTGGTGATAAGAGATTATCGTACTATGATAGTTCAGATATCTTAAACATAACCGACATAAACGTATAAGAAATTTAAAAAATGAGAATATGTATATTATGTGAAGAAAGTAAAGTTTCACAAGCAAGAGAAAAAATGAAAAACGATAATATCTTAAAAATGGATTTATCACCAACAGGAGAATTACCTGCAACCCATAAATTATGTGTTATGGCGGTTACCGAAGAAAAGGCAAAACAACTTATGGATTCTGCTGAATTAACAATAATTGAGGCGATGAACCCAAAAGAATTTTTAGAAAAACACAACTTAAAAAAAATTGGAAAATACGGAAACATATAAGACAATAAAAAAATTCATCACAAAAGATGAGGTAAACCAAGTAGTAAATTGGATTGATTCTGTTAATCACAATGGTAATGATAGTAACCATCACCTTACAGAATTGTCTAAAACACTTAATGGTAAATCTTATATATTTGATATTTCTAAAACACCTTTAACGAATTACATTACAAAATTTCAATCAATATCTGATGTTTCAAATGAAACCCTACCTGAATTTATTTATAAAATTATAGATAGAATATCAGAAAAGTTTAATTTCCCAAAAGATAATGTTTTTTTACAAGCCGTTGATATGAATAAAGGTGGAAAAATAAATCCACATTATGATGCGTCAATTGATGGTTATATTAACTATAAATGTAACATCAGTGTGTTATCTGAAAATTACAATTTTTTTATTGACAAGGAATCAATAAATATTGATGAAACTGACCTTTATGGTTTTGAAGCTTCATTATATAAACATTGGACAAATGAGTTTAATTCTAGAAGGGTCTTTTTAAGTTTTGGGTTCATTTTACCTTATGAAATTTTAAAAAGAACTGAAAACGACCCAAGAGTAAGATTAAGTAAAAGAATTGAAAAACACTTTCAAAAATAAAATATTTATTAAATAAAAAAAATGAGCACAAAGTATATAGTAAATAACGTTTCAGGACAAACAATCACTGGTGACATTACCATAAATGGTAATTTAAATGTTACCGGAGTAACAACAGGTAATTTATCTAGTTACAAAGCACTTTTGACACAAACAGGTGTTGTGACTGGATTTGCTTTAAGTTTTTTTAATTACGGTTTTATTATCGGTGAAACTTACACAATTGTTAGTGCACAACTAGGTGACGATTTTAGTAATATTGCAAACGTACAAAGTGGTGTAATAAATGAATCTGGTTGTGTTTTTATAGCCACAGGTACCACACCATCAAATTGGAGTAACGGTTCGCAAGTATCATCAGCGGGTGGGTTAATTGTTGAGGTATTAGAAAATAATTTAGGTTATGATTTGAATTGGGATCAATTTGGTCCTGGACTTTACGTTGCATACCCAAATAATATTGGGCCTAAGTATAACAACTTCCCAAGAGAAAAAACTTCCGTATTGTCACAACTATCATTACTTCAACCCCCTTTCGGTGAAAGTATACAATCATATGCCAGTTCAGGTTCTTTTGGCACTAAAGATGATATTTTATTTTTAACTATTTGGGATTCGGTTTCTGAAACTTTTGTGGATGATAAATTATTTTATGTACCTTTTGAAGTTAAAATAAAAGAAGATTTAGACACAACTCCTGTTGTAATCAGTGGTTCAGTAGTTTCAAGTTATCCATTTTCATTTGCGAGCGTCGATTTAATTTGTGGTATTAATTATATCCAAGATTTTGTTGGTGATAACGTAACAGTAAACGACATTTCAGAACTTATTACTGAATTAAACACCAACACTGAAACAAGTTATTTAGGAACATATTCGGACCCTGGTGATGGTGGAGTTCTTTTGACAATACCAACAAATCTTGTTAATAGATTTTGTTCTAATGGAACATTAACTTTTGAAGTTTTTGCAGATTAAAAAAATAATATTATGATAAAAATAATTAGAAGAACAACAGACAATAAGTTTTTACAATCAGTAGATACCGATTCTTGGGTAGATAATGTAAAAGATGCTTTTGAAATGACGTATAGAGAATGTGAATCAACTAAAGCTGAATTACTTAACATTTATACTTTAGATCAAATAGTCGAAATTACTAATATGTCTAAAAGTAAACCAATAACAAAAGAAGAAAAAAAAGAGTTATTAGGCTTATTAAAAAATAAATAATTTTTTAATGGAATTCTTTATAAAACAAAATAGTAATTTACCCATTTTAAAAATGGATGTCGTAAGAGATGGTAGAACTGACTCTTGGAAAGACTTTTATTCTATTTTAGATAATGCAACCATTAGGTTTTCTATGAAAAGTGAAGATGACGGAATTCAAAAAATATTTATGAGACCGGCATACATTACAGAAAAAGAAAGAAGAAATCCTGATTCACCAAGAGAATATTATATTTACTACAAGTGGAGAGGTAAAGACACCGCAAAAAAAGGTAGATACATCGGAGAGTTCTTAATAGAACTAGCAAACGGAGAACTAATAGGACCAATTAGAGAAAATCTTTATATCAATATTATTTGACAAGAGTAGGTTTTACTCTTATATTTAAGACGAAGGTAAATGTTACCCATGTGTAACAGCTAATACACCAAACTCAAAAATATACAATTATGGTCCCACAAGAAGAAATCGAACGTTTCCTACACGGAGAAGACGACGAAAAATATATCGTAGCACTCGAATACGATTACAAATCAGATAAAATATTTAAAGTAATACAAGATCCAATTAAGGGTAAACTTTTAAGAATGGATACATTTATTCCATTTGCATGGGTCGGTGACTTACGTAGTAAGAATTTCTATAAAGGTAATAAAGACCTTCAAAAAAAGGCAATGTCCGAAAACGGCATCATTATAGAAAAATTAGAAGATCACGGAGACGAAAGATTAAAAACAGGTTTAACCTTTTTAGTTAAAACAACAAAATCATATTCAAACCTTGTAAACTTTTTTAAAGGTGGTGGACTTGATCCATGGGGTAGAGATAATACTGATTATATTTCAATACTTTCACCGGTAGAACAATACTTAATTCAAAAAAGTAAAAGATTATTTAAAGGGTTTGATGAATATGATGAAATACACAGGTTTGTATTCGATATTGAGACCACAGGTTTAGATCCAAAAACAAGTAAAATATTCTTAATTGGAATGAAAGACAATCGTGGTTTTTTAAAATTATTATCAGCACAAAATGAAGAAGAAGAAAAGAAAATGATTGTTGAGTTTTTTGAAGCAATCGATAAATTAAAACCTTCTCTTGTTGGTGGTTATAACTCAGCATTCTTTGACTTTCCTTTTATTTTAAAACGTGCAGAAATATTAAAATTAAATATTAAAAAAATCGCTAAGACTTTAAATCCTGATTATTCATTAAAACAAAAAGACGGGATTTTAAAGTTAGCAAATGAAATGGAACCTTATGTACAAACTCAGATGTGGGGTTACAATATTATAGATATTGCACATGCTGTTCGTAGAGCACAAGCAATCAACTCAGACATTAAGAGTTGGTCTTTGAAGTATATTACCAAATTTATCGAAGCGGAAAAAGAAAACCGTGTTTATGTTGAAGGAGATAAAATTGGAAAAATTTACTTCGACAACGAGGACTATTGGATGAATAAAGAAAACGGTAACTACAAAAAAGTTGGTGTTGATTCTAAAATAGATGAAATATGTTCAAGAAGAGATGATGTTTATTTTAAAACTAATGGATCAAAAATTATTGAGGATTATCTAGATGATGACCTTTATGAAACAATGGTTGTTGACGAACAGTTTAATCAAGCAAACTTTTTGTTATCTAAACTTGTACCAACAACATATGAAAGACTTTCAACTATGGGTACAGCAACATTATGGAAAATGATTATGTGTGCTTGGTCATACAAACATAATTTAGCAATACCAAGAAAATTACCAAAAAGAAAATTTACGGGAGGTCTTTCAAGATTACTTCAGGTTGGGTATTCAAGAAAGGTATTAAAACTTGACTACTCATCACTATACCCATCTATTCAGTTGGTGCATGATGTATTTCCTAAATGTGATGTAACAGGCGCCATGAAAAGTATGTTAAAGTACTTTCGTGACACTCGTATAAAATATAAAAATTTAGCAGGTGAATTTAAAAAAACGGATCCGAAACTTTCTGTCTCATACGACAGAAAACAATTACCAATCAAAATCTTTATCAACGCCTTCTTCGGATCATTATCGGCACCCCATGTATTCCCTTGGGGTGATATGGACATGGGAGAACAGATTACGTGTACCGGTAGGCAATATCTACGACAGATGATTATGTACTTTATGAGTAAAGGATATGTACCTCTTGTTATGGATACTGATGGTGTAAACTTTGAAACACCTGAAGATAGAGATAATTATACTTACATTGGTAAAGGACTTAATGGTTTGGTTGAAAAAGGTAAAGAATATGTGGGTGCTGAAGCTGATGTGGCGGAATACAATGATTTATTTATGAGAAATGAAATGGGTCTTGATATTGATGGAGTATGGCCGGCGACAATTAACGTAGCTCGTAAAAACTACGCACTTCTTACAGATAAAGGTAAAGTTAAACTTACAGGAAATACCATCAAATCTAAAAAACTTCAAACATATGTTGCTGAATTTTTGGATAAAGGTTTAAGAATGTTACTTGATGGTAAGGGTGGTGAGTTTTTAGATTTCTATTATGAGTATGTAAGTAAAATTTATAATAGAGAAATACCACTAGCCAAAATCGCAAATAAAGCAAGAGTAAAACAATCTATAGAAGATTATAAAGTTCATATAACTAAGACAACAAAGGCGGGAAGTTTAATGTCCCGACAAGCACATATGGAACTCTTAATGAGAGCTGGTAAAAATCCAGGTTTAGGTGATACTATTTATTATGTTAATAACGGTGAAAAAAAATCTCATGGTGATGTTCAGAAAAAAACCACAAAAATGACCAAAAAACAAATTGAGGATTATACCAATTCAAATGGTGATGTACCTTTAGAGTTATTATCAAAAAGTGAGGTTACTTTAAATTGTTATTTGATTGACGAAAAAGAAATTGAAAATAATCCTGACTTATTAGGTGAGTATAATGTTCCTAGATATTTGGCCGCATTTAATAAAAGAATTGAACCGCTACTTGTTGTTTACAGTCCTGAAATAAGAAAAGATATTTTAATTGAAGACCCAAAAGACCAACCTATTTTTACTAAATCGCAAACAGTGATGGGCAGAGGATTCCCAATGAAAGAAAAAGATCAAGACCAATTAGATGAGGTTTTAACATTATCTGACATGGAAGTAACTTTTTGGCAAAATGTTGGTATTGACCCTTACTATATGTATATTGATAATACTTTAGAGTTAGTAGATAAAGAAAGAGTTGAAAATAATAAAAGAATAATGTTGGAAAATAAAGTTAACAGATCTGTTGATGATGATGATATTTATGAATTTGATGAAGACGGTGATTTAATGTCTTTAGTTTTTGACTAAGACCCCTTTAATCCGTCTGAAGACAGTATGTACCAATAGTCACCTATTTTTCTAAATTCTACACAAGCCCCTTTGCCTAGTTCTATTTCATTATATTCTTCATCTATAGTTTCATTCGCACTTACAACAACATTTGTCAGTGCTTTTACGACAACATGATCTGTGGTATTTGAGTCTAAAAATAAATTACACTCATCAACTTCTTTAACTACAACAACGGACTCACCATTAGTTTTGTAAGTTGTATCAATAACAACCACAGCTTCTGATGTTTTTATTTCTTTTCCGTTTATAATTTTAATTATTGGAAGTGACTTAAATATTGGCATATAAAATTAATTATATTATATTATAAGGACTTGTAAATGGTCGATATTTTAAAGCTTTATTCATATTTTCAGCCATAGCCCCTTTTACTTCCCATTGTTTGTCAGGACGTAATCTTTCAAGTCTTTTTTCTAATTCAGTCCAAAGAATTACCTTTTCATCTTTTGCTTCACTTTGGAGTGTTGTGTACTCTAAGGTTAGTTCACTATCGGGTGTTTTTAAATTACCACTATATTTACCTCTAACTCTTGCTAAAGTTTCTTTACAATATGCAGTAAACCATCTCCTCACCCATGTTTGTGCTGGCGAATTTAATTCATCCCATCTTGTTTCGTCAATTGGAATATCAGAAGGTAATCTCACAACATCAGGGTTTTTAGCCAAACAATCTTCTCTATCGAATGTATCATAGTACCAATACCAAACTTTGTAATCGTTTCTTTTCATATTACCAAAGTCAAACTTACCACCAGGTACATTGTATAAATGTATTGCTTTTTTACCTTCAGGTAACGCTGTTATTCTATATGTTAAATCACCTGTTATAATTCTTCTTTTCATCTGAATATCTTGCATTCTTAACAAAATATCAAATGCTGGTGTAATAAAATAATTACCTGTTGTTCCCATTTGTGAAAAACCGGCACCACCACCAAGACCTATACCTCCGAATCCACCAAATCCACCCATAAATGGATCAAAATAAGCAGCATCTAACTCAGATCTAGCAAACCATAAAAGTTCGTTTATTTCTCTACCTGCAGGAATTTCATAAATTTGTTGATTTGGTACTAAGTCTATGTAATCTTTTTGTAAAACATAATCACCACCAGCCTGTAACCCAACAATTTTTGAGTAAGCATAGGTATATTGAGTTTCCCAATCTAAACTACGTGTGGTAAAAGCCTTTGTTAGTGATTGTTCATCTAAATTAAGACCATAGAGTGATGACCATTGAGTCTCAATTAACCAATCATTTACATGTTGTGAATAATCCTGAATTGATAACTCCAATAAAGAGTCCATCATTTCATCTTCTAACTCAACACCTCTTAAAGGTGCACCTAAAAGATTTCTGATCCTCTTATAAAGTTTACTTCGTTGTGGTTCGCTAATAATACTTGTAGACATAGGATATTTTTTTAATAAATATCTTATTGTTCTGCTTTATTCCTATCTATTTGAGTGGTGTATTGGTCAGTTACAAAATTCCAGTTAACTACTTTCCAAAAATTATTTATGTATCTATCTCTTTCGTTTTTATATTTAAGATAATATGCGTGTTCCCATAAATCTAAACCAAGTATAGGGTATGATTTATTTTTTCCTGTCAACATCAAAGGGTTGTCTTGATTACCTGTTGTTATAATCTTTAACCTATTAGATTTTGTTAATACTAACCAAACCCAACCAGAACCAAATCTAGATTTGGCTTCTTCCTCAAATTTTTTCTTGAATTTATCAAATGAACCAAATGTCGATTCTATTTTATAGAGTAATGGATTTTCTAATCTTGTTTTTTTTGGACTTAACATTTTCCAAAAAAGTGCGTGATTGAAAGCACCACCACCGTTATTTCTAACTTTAATATTAAATTTAGATATGTTAGAAATTATTTCTTCTAAATCTAAATCCTTACCTTTTATTTTAGAAAGTTCAGAATTTAATTTTTCAACATAACCTTTGTAATGTTTCGTGTAATGTGTTTTCATAGTTTCTGAATCTATGAAATCTTCTAAGTCGTCAAAGTTATAAGGAAGTTTTTCTACTGAAACTTTTTTTATTTCAGAAATTATTGATTCATTAATAATGGAATGAACACCTAACTTACTTTCAATTAAGTTTATTCTATCGTTTAATTTTCTAAATATCATATAAATAAATATCACCTCTTAGAAGAAATCATACTCAACATTTCTTCAATCGCAGACGCATCATCCATAATATCATCACCCATTACTGTGGATATAATTTTTTTCTTTCTATTAAGGATGTCATAAATAACTCCTTCGATTGTATTTTCAAAAAGTGGGTAATAAACGGATGTTGAATTTTTTTGACCAATTCTGTGTGATCTATCTTCTGCCTGTGCGTGTTCGGCAGGAACAAATGATAGGTCATTCATAATAACAGCTTCGGCCGCGGTTAAAGTAATACCGACACCTGCAGCCTTTAAATTTCCAACAAAAACTTTAATTTTATCGTTTGTTTGAAAATCATCAACCGCCTTTTGACGATGAGGTTTCGAACAAGAACCAT
>Ga0315907_10006202_pt1 | contig 12741 bp, 18 predicted proteins | sample LakEriMetagenome_3_FD_203525 | JGI IMG/M metagenome (GOLD analysis project Ga0315907, IMG submission 203525) | Freshwater fungal communities from buoy surface, Lake Erie, Ohio, United States - Buoy 12 MA123 | ecosystem: Environmental > Aquatic > Freshwater > Lake > Lake biofilm | place: USA...
CAGTTCCACCTAAGCCTAATCCGCCTGTTCCAAAACCTGAACCGCCTGTTCCACCTAAGCCTACTAGTGAACTTTACACTATTAAAAAAGGCGATTGTATATGGAATATTGCAAAAGCTCATTTGCCGGCTGGATCTGGAAATACAGAAATTATGGCTTATACTAGACAGATTGCAGCGGAGAATGGTATGAATGTTAAACTTATAGACGGAGTGCTCACTAGAGTACCAGGAGATCCAGATCTAATTTTTCCCGGTGGTAAATTAGTCCTTAATAAATTCACAGGATTATAAGATACATCTAAAAAAGATTAAAATGCTGATTGATTAAGTCAGCATTTTTTATGCTTATTGCACCACATTTCCTTTTTCTATATTAGTTTGTTAATTTTACTCATATAAAAACTAAAAAATATGAGTGATAATAGAGTAAAACTAGAACACATGAATCCAGAAATCCAAAACGTAGGAATTGAAGGATTTAAAGAAGCACTTAGAGATTCTGTAGTAGGTGCTCAGGACATAAACCCTTTATTAGTATGGGGAGCTCCAGGAATTGGAAAAACAGCTATAGTTGAAGATGTAGCTAGAGAGTTCTTCGGAGAAAATGCAAAACAGCAGAGAAGAATAATCGATTACGATTTAATGACAATGGCTCCTGAAGATTTTTTCTTACCTACGGTTCAAGGAAAAACTGAAAATGGAGATATCGGTCCAAACACTAGAGCAGTTAGAGTTCCAGATGCTCCACTTCCTTTGTACAAAGTTGACGATCCAGATGGTGATGCAAAAGCAAACGGTCCAGATGGAAAAGGTGGAATCATCTTTTTTGATGAAATTGCAAGATGTAGTACAGCTGTACAAAATGTTTGTTTAAAGTTAATCAACGAACGAAGAATTGGAGATTGGATTTTAGGTAGTAAATGGGTTATGGTAGCAGCAGCCAACAGAGAAGGTGATGAAGAATCAGGTTCTTACAGATTTACTCCAGTTTTAGGTAACAGATTTAGACAAATAAATTTTGCACCAAAATTTGAAGACTGGAATAATGGATGGGCTGCACATGCTAAAGACTTTGAAGGAGAATTCATAATACAAAGAGAAATCTTAGCTTTCATTCGTTTCAATCATGACAAATATTTCTACAACTTAGACCCTGAAGTAAAATCTTCTGTAGGTGGGAGTAACACTATCTTTGCATCACCTCGTTCTTGGACAAACGCTTCTAGAGCATTAAAGGTTAGAGAAAAACGTTCTTTAGCTACAAGATCAAGATTACTCGATAATGACATAGAATCTATAGTTGCATCTCAAGTAGGAAAAGCTGCAGCATCCGGTTACATGGGATTCTTAAAAATGATGAGAAAAATAGATGTAAATGAAATTAAAGCGGTATACACTGACCCGAAAAAAGCACCTACTTTTAATTCATTGCAATTAGATGAGAAAAATGCATTGGTGGCATCGGTGGTATTTTACAAATCTAAAGAAACACTAGAAGAAAAAGAACAAGAAAACTTCGTAAACTGGTTGATTATCTTAAAAGATGCACCTTTTGCAATCAAGGCTATGTCAATGATTCAAGAAGTTCATCCATCTCTTAAACAAAGTGATTTTTGGGAAAATGATTTAAAAGCTAAACTTTTCGATTCTTACCCAGGATTAATGGGAGGCAGAGATTAATATGTACAACATTTTTCATTCTCAAACAGATTAGTTATATTTATTAAAAATTAAGTAAATGTTACACCATATAGAAATATCGAACGATATAGAGGAGAAATTGAAAAATATTGACACTCAAAATATCGATAAGGATGCAATTCTTACACAAACAAAAGAAGATATAGAAAGATGCGTGGCGCTCATTATGGGGCGCTACAAATTTTTCGGAGAATTTATATACAAGTTTAGAATTCTCTATACTTACAGAGTCCAAACTATGGCCACTGACGGTAGAAACTTTTTTGTAAATCCTCTATTTTGCAGCCTATTGAATGATAAGCAAATAACTTTTGTTCTTTGTCATGAAATACTTCATAATGTTATGGTTCACTTTCTTCGTCGAGAAAACAAAGGGGCTGAACATGAAAAATGGAATCACGCTACAGATCATGAAATTAACTTAATGCTAGTCGAAGAAGGATTGTTAACAGCTACTCAAGTACAAGATGAAATTCACGGTCTATGTGATGTAGAGTATAAGGATATGACTGCAGAAGAAATATATGACAAACTACCGGATATCCCATCTAAAGATTTTGTTTGGCCTGTAGAAGTAGGTTCAATTATAAAATCTAAAAGTGGAAAATATGGAATAGTAGAAGCTATAAATTTAGATGGCACATACGATATCAAAGAAATTACAGAACAAGAAGCTAGAAAATTAGTAACTAACACTCCTAAGATATGAAACTTAAAAGAGAAGAATTCAATGTTTTAATACCTCCTTGCCGGGCTAAGTCAGGAGGGAATGGACCCAAGATTACAGGAGTAGAACCTATAGATATTATTCCTGGAGACTCGAATGATTCGACAGGTAAAGGAGATGATGAACCTTTAAATATCGGAGGATTAACTGTAAAAATAGAAAGCGTAAGTCCTGGAGGAATGACAGGAAAACCAACAGTAGGACAAACTCCTGGGTCAATGATGACAGCTGAAGATAGTAAAAAACTGCAAGAAAGCTTAGGTGTTCCTGTAGAATTACCTCAAGAAGGAGATGATGCAAAATATGCAGAAGAAGCAAGAAGGCATATAGATAAACTTACTTCTGGAGATGCTGGTTCAGGAAAAGGAAGCTTGAGAAGATCTATAATGAGATTGACAGAACCTATAGTTGATTGGAAATCTGCACTAAGGAGATTCATTGGAAAAGCTATGAGCAGTACGGAACAGTACTTAGGTAGCAGAAGACACTTGTACAAAAACGATTATTTCTACGCAGAAAAAAGAAAGTACGAAGCTTTGGAAAATGCAGTAGTTGCAGTAGATACTTCAGGTTCAATGACACCTGAAGCTATAGAAATAATACTTTCGGAAGTCAGAGGAATAATTAAAGCCAAGAAAGTTGCAAAAACACAAGTAGTCTATTTTGATCATGGAATACAAGATATTGATCATGTAGGTGCAAAAAGTATCTTTGATTACTCAAAGGCAAAAGGAGGCGGAGGAACATCTTTCATAGAACCTTTGCAATATATGGAAGAGCAGTATAAGAAAAATAAAATGAACATAGCTGTCTTTATGACAGATGGATATGCAGATCTAAATCTGCCAATACCGAAATGGCAAAATATATTCGTCTGGGTAATACTTGACAATCCGGAATTTAAAGCGCCTTTCGGTAAATTAGTTGTACATATTTCACGTTCTCAAATGAAAAACTCATGAATAAATTACAAACAGTAGAAGATTTCTATTACAATGGAGATAAAGTAGAAAAAGGTTCAATCTTATCATTAATAGATGTTAAAGTTGGATTTTGTAGAAGCGGAATCTTGGCTAAAGTAGAAATTGAATCAGAAGATGAAGGAAAGCAGATATCGGATTGGATAGATTTAGGAATGGTGCTTCCAATGAAACAGAGCACTTCTTTACCCAATAAAACAGATTATAATAGTATCGAAAGTATCAGAGAAAAACTCTTAGATAAAGATGACTTATCTCTTTACGAGTCTTGGAAAGCTTTGATAAACGAAGGGGAGGCCCAGAAAGTTATCAAATACATAGTAGCACGTTTAACATCGGATAAATTCGGTCTATAAATAATCATCAAATCAAGAACTGTTATTAGGGAGCTTTTAAAGCTCCCTTTTGAACTTTCAATACTTTAGTCTAAAAACTAAAAATTGAATAAATGTACACAGAAAAAACTGAATACGTTCTAAATAAACTAGGTTTCTTTGAGACTAAAGACGGTGTTTATATGAATGAAAACCAAGCCCAAAAAATTGTCCTAAAACCTGAAGGACTATACGCATTTTCGACAGGGAGAGGTTACGTAGACGAAAATGATGATTATCTAGAACTCTTTTTAAATTTCATTCCTGGAGACAATATAGGAGACATTAATCTTCTCGCCGACATAATAAAAAGGACATTCTATTTATAGATATATAGAAAAATAAAATTAGATTATGCCAACATCGCCAGGAACTAACGCTGTTGTAAAAATGGGAGTCTTAGATGTAAGTTACGTTTATACTTTTCTAAGAACAGATTGGATAAATTATCAAGGAATGAATAATGTATTATTGTATGATTCAGGTATTTATGGACAATCGGGTAATGCTACTCCAATAAGATCTACTACTACTGTAACATCTTCTACTACATCAAAAGATTTTTTAGATGATTCTGTTTCAAATGGTACATTTACTGGTGCCAGTTTCACTGAAAATGGACAAATAATTTCTTCTTCTCAGTCTGATAATCCTCCATCCGGTGGATATATTTACATTGTAAGAACTATAGGAAATGATGGATGGAGTAATAATGCAATAAGACCTTTTGCTTTTCCAGGTTCTTCACAAAATAATTCCTTTGTGAGCCCAGGAGCTATGTGGATAGGTGATACACCAAAAAGGCGTGGAATATGGTTAAGTCAAAATGCAACTCCAAGCACTACTATAGCAGGAATATGCGGATTACCATTACCAACAGGAAATCCTACTTTACCTGGAACATTGTTAGCAGGTCAATACATTGAAGAGAAGGTAAATTTTACAGATCTTCCTGATAATGATCAAATAGGATCTATTGTCAATATAGATCCAGGAATTGGGAATGAGACTTCTACCGACGGGAATATCTATTAAAAAAGAAAAAATATAATGAAAACAGTTTTACCTTACGACCAATGGGTCATTCAAGAAAGCAAAAAATTAGCTGGAACTCCATTGGAAATGGTATCTAGTATTAAAGCTACTCAACAGTTAGTTGAAGCTCTAGTTAAAAAACCTGGATTCAGTGATGATGAAAAAATGTTCTTTTACTTAGTGAAAGAATCTAACATGTCTATTATAGAATGGCAAGAAGCTATGCTCACCGAAGGCTTCCTAGACAAGTTAAAAGACTGGGGATCTTCTGCGCTAGACAAAACTAAAGAAGTTATCACAGATGTTAAAGATTGGGCAGGTGCTCAAATTGAAGGTATTCCAGATTTCCTAAAAGCTGTAGCAGGGGGAGTTAAAAACTTGGGCACTATGATAGTAGAATTCTTTACTAAAGTTTTTGGAACAATTTTTAAAGCTCCTGTAGATTATGCTAAGAAAGCTCTAGGTTCAGGATATGCTGAAATCGAGAAAAAAACTAAAGAAGCTGTTGATAAAGAAGCGGCTAAAGTTAAAGAAGAAGTTCCAGGATTTGCTCAAATAGTTAAAGGAACTCCAAAAGCTTTATCATCAAAAGGACTCGGAGAAGCATTCTCTAAAGCTATGGTAAAAGCAGATAGCGAGAAAGTTGAAGACTCTGATCTTGCTATCGTAAAAGAGAGTATCAATACTAGTTTAATTATAGCATTAACTGAAGCTGTTAATCTACACACAGCTGAAGAAATTAAAGAAGGTATCTCATTAATTAATACATTAGATACATCAGCTGAAGCGATGTTAGAAAGTGGAGATCATGGTGCACATGGCCACACTGAAATCCCATTTGTGAGCACAGTATCAGGATTCTTGGAGAAATTACCTCCATTTTCATGGTTAGGTAAGTTAGCTGAGTACTTAGGTGAAAAATCTAACGAGTTTCTAACAATGTTATCTACAGCTTATAAACAAGTTGGAGCAGTTAAAGAAGTTGTTAAATTTACAGTGCTTGGATCTTTAGTAGGTCTAGGGTTAGAGTATCTTGTTAAGAGTAGCACAAAATCGGCTCTTGTGCATTTCTTTCCACCGTTACATACAGCTCTTGTAACATTAGGAGGGATTGCAACTGGAATTTGCATAGTGCATGTTGCATCAACTGTTATTGACGGTTTAAAAGATCATGTCGAAGAAATAGATGCTGCTGCTAAAGCTGCACACTAAAAACTCTAATTAAAATGAATCATATTAAAAAGTTTGACCAGTGGCTCTTAGAGAATGCTTTTACTACACCGGTAGGTATTGCTGTCCTAGGAGCTCCTGCAGGTGGAAAATCTTATTCAGTTAAGAAATTATCTGATGTTTCTAATGATGTTAGAGTAGAAAGAACTCTTAAAAAGGGTGTTACTTTAACTGTTGACATACTGAGAAAAGAATTTGCTAGTAAAAATCCTGTTGAACAATTGTCTGGGTTTGTTAAGACTTTCTATCTCATGAAGCAAAGAGCTAAAGAAGATGAAAAAGAATTCGGTAAATGGTTCAGTGACATCAAGAAATTGTGGATAGAAAAGTTTTCTCAATTCTTACCAGATTTAAAAGTCACTGTGGAAAATGATGAACTATTATTTAACGGAAAACCTTCTCTAGATAATTTAAGCGATCTGGAAAAAGTAGATACTAGTGGATTACTAAATAAACTAGATAGATATAATGACTATAAAAGAGTTGTTAGATATTTTCAAGACTTAAAACAAGAAGATGCGGTTCAAAAGAAATTAGACGTATCTTACGATGAAGCTGGCGACGAGCCTAATAAGATCATTAATAATGTTAAGAAGCTTCATAAACAAGGATATGTCACTGACGTGTTCCTTATACATCCTAAGAATATTGCATCTAACTTGATTCAAAATTATTATAGAGTTGTCACCGGTGGAGATGGAGGAAGAGATTCTAGTGAAGTGATTGTTCAAGCTTATCTAGATATAGAAAAAAACAAATCTATTTATACAAAAAATGCTGAAGAAGTAGTAAAAGTTAAATCCGGAGAGCTTCAAAAAGCTTCTAAGCCTTTAAAAAGAGCAAATGTTCCAGATGATGAACGAAGAGGCGATAAACCTATTGATCTTTTTGTAGAAGTTCAGCCAATGGAACCAAAAGAAGCATTCACTACATTTTCTAAAAAACTAAGTCCAGAAGAGAAGAACATATTTGTAGCTTGTTTAAAATATGCAAGAGGATTTGAAAATATGCCAACTGAAGCTATTAAAGCTTTAGATGACATTACTAAAACTATGAGCAATGAAGAAGCTCTTAAAGTTCTAGTTGACGCATCTGCTAGCAAGAAATATGTTTTTGAATACGGAGGAATAACACCAAAATTCATAGAGAAAGCTCAGAAAGTTTTATCTAAATAATTTAAAGTATTTTGCACCACCTTTCATTCATGAAAGGTGGTTATTTATTTTTACATACACTAAAAAACTAAATATGAAATCATTCAATCAATTCATCTCAGAATCTTCAAAACAACTGAAATTCTATGTGGATATGGACGGAGTCTTAGCAGATTTTGATAAACAAATTGACAAATCTATAGTAGGAGACAAAGTTAAAGAAATTGTGGAACAAGTTAAAGCTTGGATGGATGTAAATTATCCAACTAGAGAATGGAGATCTCTTCATGATATATCAGACTTGATAGAAAAACATGAAGATTTTGCAAATCTCTATAATGAAGCTACAACTTTAATAAAAGGAGAAGCTAGAAAAAGTGGTTTTTTCAGAAACCTTGAAGTTATGGAAGGGGCAATGGATATAATAAATGCTACTATAGAAGTTTCTGGACAATTACCCACTATACTAACAGCTTGTATAGGCTCTCCATATTGTGAAGCTGAAAAAGCTGAATGGTTAAAAGAACATTTTTCTGGAATGTATCAAGATGTTATTTTTGAACAAGAAAAGGAAAAATACGCTAACGAATATAGTGTTCTAGTGGATGATAGAGAAAAGAACGTGGAAGATTTTAACAACGCAGGAGGAAAATCTGTGCATGTTTACGATAACGATCCTGTAAGTACAGTAAAACTGATAAAAGAGTTTAAAGTCTAAATAAGATTTTTTTTTTCATAAAGAGGCAAGATATTCTTGCCTCTTTTTTTGTGTCCAATTTAGAACTATATCATTTTTCAAATTAAAAAATCATCAAAATAAAACAAAGATGAAAAAATTAGAAAAAATCGCTATTGATACTATCTTATCAGAGTTTGAAAATTCCAAAAAAGAAATGATTCAAAATGCTATATCTGCTAAATCAGCAGTAGAGTTAGCTCAACAAAATTTTAAAGAAATAGCAACTCCGTTGGTTAATTATGCTAAAGAGGCTAGAAATTTGTTAGTAGAAGACAGTGCATCCGACGAAGCTATGCAGTACTTTGAGGAAAGGATGAGTGCTATTATAAAAATACCTTTTACTTTTAGAAAATAATTATGTCAGAAGTACTGTATTACAAGTGCAAGAAATGTGGAGATTCTATAGCTCCTAACACTGGGAAAAAACTAATTTTCTGTAAATGCGGAAAAATAGGGGTAGATGGCACTCTTGTCAATTCTAGAATAATTGGCGACAAAAAGTTTTTGATAATAGAGAAAGAAGAAAAACTCGTCTATTCTTATCGAATCAAACATGTGCCTACTGGTTTATTTTTTAAACCTTATAGTTATCCTTCACATGCAACTTTTACAAAGGTTGGGAAAATATACTCAAAGAAACCTTCTTTGAGTTGGGTAGACTCTCCAGAAGAATGCGTAATAGAAAAATATTTAATGACTGTACTTTAAAGGTATAGTATTTGTTATTTTGTAAAAAAATATAAAAAAAATGGAAAGAAAAACTATTGTAAAGCTCTCAATTATAGGAGGAGCCGTAATCATGATCTTAATGTTCATTGGATCTTTCATCTCATTCTCTAATCAAGAAGCTAGGTTGAAAAATACATTTACACAAAAGATGAATGAAAGAACAGCATTCTATGATAAAATGTGGAAAACAATTTCTCAAAAATCACAGATTGCACTAAAGAATGACTCTTCGTTTTATCGAAATGTCAATGCCATTATGGAAGGTAGAAAAGATGCAGGAAATCTTTTCATGAAATGGGTACAAGAATCTAATCCTAATGCAAATTATGAATCGGTAGGAAATCTTTATGCAGATCTTTCTAGAGCAGTAGAAGGGCAAAGAGATGGATTTTTTATGGAAGAAAAAATGGCACAGTCTGTAGTTTTAGAACATGAAAATTTAATAACTACATTCCCTGGAACATTTTGGAATATTTTCTTAGGAAGAAAATCTCTAGAATACAAACCTATCACATCAGATAGAACGGATGAAGTGATTAGAACAGGAAAAGATAACGATGTAAAAGTTTTCTAATGGCCAGAAAAGATCATTTAGGTATTCAAGCAGGAAAAGGTTTCATTTCATTTTCTAAGGATGAACTTAAAGCGATGGAATACAATGCTTTTGACTTGGAAAATAAAAGAGGTTACTTTAGAGTAGAACATACAAGTAATGACGGTAAAAAAGAAATTTGTAGAGTAGAGTCATCTGCCGACCAAGATGGTTATAAAATTTGGTCTATCGGAGCATATACTACAAAGAAAGGATCTGTTCACTTAGCGGTAGTAGGAGCTAAAGTTTTACCGGGAATTAAGATTATTCACCACGGAAATAAAAAGAAATGATAAAAGAAGAATTTCTAAAACTGAATGCTACTCATGTCACTAATGTCACTTTAGTAGGTTATTTAATAAAAGAATTTCCTTCTCCAAGAGGAAACTGTTTTGGAATGATGGCTGAAGACGGTGAAAAATACAGAATAGTCAACTTTAATTATGAAAATTTAGAAAAATTGATTAAAGATGAATTAATAGATTTTCCTATTCTGATTCACAAATTAAGAGATGGGTTTGGAGTTATAGCAGACCCTAGAATACCTGATGAATGGTACTCAACAAGGTTTTGCGAATCTTGCACTCCCAGAGATCTTCTACCTTATCCTCAAAAATTGAGAATAGAATTACAGATTTTAAGAGGTGATAGAAAAGAGAGAGTAATAGAAATAGACGGTAAAAAGATGATAGCGACTACAATAAATATCAAACCGCAAATTAGAGAAAGAAGATGATTTGGATAGCAGTTCTTATACCTATAGTAGGTGCATTTATAATGTTGAGATGGTACAGAGAGCATCTAGCTTGGTGGGAAATAATAATTCCTATGGCTGTATCTTTAATTTTTGTGCTAATCTTTAAATTTGCCGTAGAGAAATCTCAGACCAGTGACACTGAGTATCGAGGAGCTTTAGTCACTGAAGCCAGATATTATGAATCTTGGACAAGTTACGTTAGAAAAACTTGTTCTAGAACCACAAGGGTTGGAAAAACCTCGATAACTACTTATTATGATTGTTCATATTGTGACGAAAATCCAGCAAATTGGACAGTTGTAGATTCTAGAGGAAATGAATTTGATATTAGCGAAGATTACTATCAGCAACTTACTAGAAGATGGAAAAGTTCACCTGCATTTGTAGAGCTAGGTAGAAATATTGATTACGGCGGGTTTGACTGTGGAAAAGATGGAGACATGTATGCTATTAAATGGGATGGAAGACCTATCACGTCTGAAGCAACCGTAACTTCTCACGATTATGAGAATAGAGTTCAAGCAGCTCATACAGTGTTTGATTTTCCAGAAGTTACTGATGACGATAAAAAATTGTATCATTTAGTAGACTATCCTGAAATTGAAAATTATAAACAAAATACTGTCTTGGGTGATACCTTGAAGTGGATGACACCAATAGAGAGAAAAATGGGTGAAAAATTGATACAGCATTCATGTGGATATTGGGGACCTAGAAAGCATGCTAATATTTGGTTAATATTCTTTGCGGATAAACCTACTATGGCAGCAACAATGCAAGAAGCTTATTGGGGAGGCGGAAATGATAATGAAATTACTATATGTATTGGATTAGATAGTAAAAATAAAAACATTCAATGGGTAAAGCCCTTTTCATGGACTCCTAATAGAACTCTCTTAGTAGATTTAAGAGAAGATATAATGAATACTAAGAAGTTTAACTTTATCAAAATTAAAGAAGCTATAGACAAGAATATGCCAAAATATGTCAAAAAGGATTTTAAAGAATTCAGTTACATAACTGTAGATCCTCCGACATGGGCAATCGTAACTACATTCTTAGTAACTATTCTTATGACTGCAGGATTATGTTGGTGGGCAGTATCAAATGATTATGTTGCAGATAGAGATAACGTGTGGAAGACTATAACAAGATGGGCACACTGGAGATAGAAGAAATTCAAGTTGTACACGAGAATTCTTGGGGATCCGGAGAGTGTTGTTGTAATTGTAAATTTTTGTCAATAGTCAGAAAGCACCCTTATAACACATCAGTCTTTTCTAAAGGATCTATTAAAGAAACTTTTGGATATGTTTGCACATTGAAATTTGATGAAAATGATGAGAGAAGAATTGCAACATTCATGGATAATCCTCATAATTTCTGTGAACTCCACTTACCCACAAAGAAGAGAGAAAGATATCTGAAAATTAAAGAAAAATCAAACAAATTTTTTTAGAATGAAAATAATAAACTATACTTTAAAAGGACTAGCTTTTATAACAGCTTTGCCTTTAATTATGCTAATTTTACCTAGCTTAATTCTATACAATTTATCTGACAAATTTGAAAAATAATTTTTTGAATGTTCTTATTTGTTATCTTTGTTTAAACAAAAATTAGAAAAATGGGATTTTTAGATTTCTTTATTGAACGAGAAGAAAAACCTGAAGTAAGTAATGTTTCAGGAACAACACCACCTCCAACGATTCCTCAGAGTTTCGCAACAGGTACGCCTAACCCGAGTTTTGTAACAAGCTCGTCACCTAGCCCATCAGTTTCTGCTGATGACATGGCAAAATTTAATCAACACTTTGAAGATTTATTCGAAAAAGCTAACTTACCAGGTCCTGATTATTTTGAATTCTCAAAAATGTGTCAAGCAATGGGAACTTTAACGGAAGATGTAAGAATCTCTGCGGCATTTAACGGTCTTCAAGTGCAAGGTTTAGATAAGCAAAAACTTTTAGATTCAGCTACACATTATATCAGAATAATTGACGAAGACGCTGCTAAATTTAATTCAGCAATTGACGGTAAATTATTAGGAGATGCATCTGCTAAGAAAAATTTAGCTCAAGAAAAGCTATCTTCAATTGCTAAGAAGAATGAAATGATAGCTCAACTTCAGAATGAAATACTAAAAGAGACTCAAGAATCTGAACAGTTATCTAATGAAGCTATTGAATTAGAAAGAAAAGCTACAGAAAAAGTCACAACATACAAACTAGTATGTGAAGCTAGAAAAAGCTCAATCACCGCTGATATCGAGAAAATCAAAGTTTATGTTAAGTAATAATCTAAAAACAGAAAAATGAACACACAGGTATTCCCTCAGGGATCTGAAAAACTAAAATCTTATTGGAACCGTCCTGGAGGAAAATTCGGCACAATAGCTGGAATTCTTGGAGTAATAGCTATCGGTTATTTTGTACTACCAATTTTGACTGCTGTAGTATGGAACACTATCAATTTTGCTATAGCATGCGCAGTAGGATTTATTCTCTATATGGTGCTATCTAATAGAAAACTATGGATGAGCCTCTTTTACTTGTACGAAATTCTAATGAAGAAGTTAGTAGGAGTAGTAATCGAGTTAGACCCTTTCATAATTGCTGAAGATTACATCAAGGACATTGAAAAAGAAAGAGAAAATCTTTATAACAAGTCAGTTGAAGTAGATGGCCAAAAAGAAGGCATAGACCTGAAAATTAAAGAGAA
>Ga0315907_10006203_pt1 | contig 12740 bp, 14 predicted proteins | sample LakEriMetagenome_3_FD_203525 | JGI IMG/M metagenome (GOLD analysis project Ga0315907, IMG submission 203525) | Freshwater fungal communities from buoy surface, Lake Erie, Ohio, United States - Buoy 12 MA123 | ecosystem: Environmental > Aquatic > Freshwater > Lake > Lake biofilm | place: USA...
GGGCTTCCTGGACAAGATGAGTGGAATTATCCAGAAGCACGATCTCATTTTTATTGATTGCCCGCCTGCACTTGACTCCCTTGTGCCATGGGCTGCGCTTCTGGCTTGTGATTTAGCGTTGATTCCGGTTATCCCGGTGATGGACAACGTTTGGGCATCTAAACAGGCCGAAGAGCTGGTCTTTTTGGCTCGTGATGCAAGGAAGAAGCGTGGGGAGAAAGGCGATGGCCCAAAAGCGGCATATCTTGTGAACATGTTGCGGCGAGGGAAGGTCTTTGAAAGTTGCCTGGAAACCCTGCGCAATAAGGCCAAGTTACCAATATTGAAAAATTCAATTTCTATGAGAAATGTGTTTCCAGAGTCACAGCTCTACGGCTGTGTTGTCAAAGCGTTCGGGAAGTCAGAAGGTGCCAACGAAATTGATCGTTTAGCAGATGAGATATCGGATTTGCTTGGTTTGAACGCAATTGGGAGAAAGGCGGCATGAATATCTCAAGAAAAAACATGTCGGCACGAGCTGTTGCCGCAGCTGATCAAGCGCCAACCATCAATGATCGTCTTAACCACGCACGAGATTTGGTCGCGATGCACCCGACAGCGTCGATGTCAAACGATTCTCCGACGACAGCCAGAAGAGGATTCGATCAGGCTGAAACAGTTGGTGCTGAAAAGGGAGAGGGGAGGGGGGAGTACGCCGAAATCCCACTCGAGCTGATAGACCCCAATCCGTACAACGCAAGGCGTGTTTACCGGCCAGAGAGGGTGCGAGAGATGATGGCAAGTATTGCCGCGCATGGCCAAGAAGTGCCGGGCATGGCCACCATCAGAAATGGGCGGTATGTCCTCGCATCCGCTCACTATCGCCTGCAAGCCCATCGGGGGCTTGGCTCAAAAACTATGAAGCTGATGATTCGTCAAAACATGACGGATCGGGAGTTGTACGAATCAAGCTATCGAGAAAATGCAGAGCGCGAAAGCCAAACCCCGGTCGACAACGCTTTAGCCTGGGATGTGTTGCTAAAGGAAGGGGTTTATTCGAACGAGACTGAAATCGCAGATGCAACCAAGCAATCACTTTCGAATATCAACAAAACACTCTCAGTGATCCGGTTGTCTGCCCCTACTCTTGAATTCGTGAAAGAAAACGCCTCGGCTTTCGGCTTAAGTGTCCTTTATGAGTTGGTTCTATTGGACAAAGCGGCGGGAACAGAAAAAGCGCTGGCGTTGGCCAAAATGGTAGTTGCAGGTGATGCTGGCAGAAAAGAAATTGCTGAGGCAAGAACGACCATTGAGTTGCCCAGAAAACGAAAAGAAAAAGAGACTTCCCGTCAGTACAAAATCAAAGATGGTGACCAGAAGGTCGGGACTCTCAAAGACTGGGATTCGGGCAAGGTGGTGCTGGAGGTTGTCCTGACTGATAAGGCTGCTCGGGCGGCCTTGGTGTCAGAGCTGCGAGAACGGTTCAACTTGGTCGATTGAGACCCACGAAACAAGTAGAGGGTGCGTCAATGGGAAGCATAGAAAACGCCAGTGCAACGGTCCATGCGATCGCGAAAAAGGCTCAAGCAACAGCCAAGGCCCGCAAACAAAAAGAACTTGAAGAACGATTGGCAGAAGGGCAGTTGGCTCTGTGGACCGAGGGGCAAAGGGGTGTACCAAACGAGTTGGTTCGATGCGCGGTGTTTTCTGCAAAAAACCGAAAAATCCCACGGGAGGTTTATCGAGCGAACAAACCCTTGGTGGTGCCAGTTATCGGCGGCCGGGAAGTAATCGTCATTGGTGAGGAGCTTCGGCAAGACGACGAAACCGTCTGGATGCAGTTGGTGCACATGGCCAAAGAGCAGCGTTCCCAATGGGTGACCTTTTCTCCGTACAGCCTGCTGCAAGCGCTACGCTGGCCGATCAAAGGCGACAGCTACACAAGGCTTCAAACTTCGATACGTAGGCTTCTTGCGGTGAGCATCGAGGTTTACAGCGAGCGATTTGACAAAGGCATGAGCATCAAGCTTTTGGCTAAGTATGAATATGCCAAAACCGATGGTGCATTGTGGAGGGTTCAGGTTTTCAACACTGAGGATCAGCTGCTTTTTCTCTTTGACAAGTTGTACAGCCGAGTTGACTGGGAGATTCGACTGGCACTGCCAGAAGGCGCTGCAACCTGGTTGCACGGTTTTTATTCTTCTCACAAAGAAGCCCCGTTCGGACACAAGCTTGAAACGTTGGCGGCCGGCGCAGGATTGTCGCTTGAGGTCAATGAGGATGAGGCGCTTAACGAGGCGGCGAGAACGGCGAAACGTAAGGAAAGACTCAGGGAGGTCAAGAAGACGATCACAAAGGCCCTGACAACGCTCAAAGAGGTTGGGTTTCTGAGTAGTTTTGAGATTAGTCGCGGAGGGGTCGTTAAAGTAGTGCGCTCAGGCGTAAGTGACCAATCACATACTATTGACTTTTGACCCCCGTTTTGTGCCCAAAGCAACTAGGTGGTTTGACCTTTGACCCCCGTTTTCAACATCAGAGTTTGTGCAAAAGTTTGGAAAAGCATGGCTGCATCTTCGCGTTTTCGCGTTTTTGCGCTTTCGCGTAAGGGTGATGACAAGTTTCTCAACCGTTTTGACCTTTGACCCCCGCTCCATTTGACCTTTGACCCCCGAAACATTGACCTTTGACCCCCGTTTCAGGGCTTGACCTTTGACCCCCGTTTTTTTTGACCTTTGACCCCCGCTGTACAGACCTTTGACCCCCGCCGACCTGACTTTTGACCCCCGCAAACGTTGACCTTTGACCCCCGTCAGTTTATTCGCAACCCATTGATTCATAAACAATTTTTAGGCTTTTCCACAGGACGCTAACCTTTCTCTAACCTCTATTTCTAACCTGTATCTAACCCCAACCTGTGGATAAGTGTGAAAAATGACAAAAATTCATGGGCGAGCGCGGGGTAAAGAAAATCAGCGGCCCTACGGGCCGTGACATGGCATCCTGCGCAACCCTTCGGGCTTGCTGGTCTGCTACAAATTGCGCACAAGGCGCAATACCAGCCCCCGCCATGCGGGGGTGAAAATACCCCCAGGGCTTCGCCCTCAAAATCGGCTTCGGCCGATTTCACACCCAACACAAGGAATTCAAAAGTGCCGCGCCACGTGAAGCGCATGCCGGAATGTGTTTGGCGGGCTACGGAGTAAATCGGCTTTGGCCGATTTAGGCCTACCGGCCCGGCTCCTACCGCCAAACCTGAGAGTCCCCCGGACTCTCAGGCAAGCACTCTATTCCAGCAAAACCATAGTCACCACGCAAAAAGTAGTCTGCTATCTGGAAAGAAGGGGGGTCGATGACCTCAAATCCGACCCACCGAGGCCTTTGAATCGATTTCAGAGCGCTTAAATTCACGAAGGAGGCCCCATGGCACACCTGCTCGGTTTTTTCGCTGATGCCAGTTGGGCTTCTTTTGACCTTTGACCCCCGATGTTTTCTGGCCAAATTTGGAGAAATTCGATCCAACGCAGGGCGGTTCCTGTGTTCTGTTTTCGATACATAACCGACTCGTTTATCGTATTCGATACGTTGTTTTCTGGTATCGTATACGCCACATAAACATCAGGTTTATCGAATTCGAGACATCATGGCGACTTTGAAATCACTTGCCGACGAAATTGCCTCGGCTCTTGAGCAGCGCGGGATGACCAGGCGTGATTTGACTCACAAGGCGGGCGTCAGCAGACAAGCCGTTTACCGCTTGCTCATGGGGCATGACGTTCAGCTGACCACGCTGCTAGCAGTGGCGGCCGTGTTGGACCTTGAGATCACCGCGGTGCCAGCTGCGCTGGTCAGAGTCATGCCCGAGCTGAAATCGGCGTCAGAAGACGCACCAAGCAACTTGGCCGACGTGGCTGAAGCAAGGCGTCTCAACCAGGACAGCAACAGCAGAGGCCATGTCCCGTCAGCAATCCAAATGCGAATTGCTGCCCGAAAGGGGCCCAAGGTGACGCGATGAATGTTGAAGTGCTCGTGATCAAACTGCATGGGCGGTTTATCGGTCATCTCTTTAGGTATGCCTTACCAATGTCTCGGCCGGTGATCCGATTTGTGGCCAGCCCGGAATACGCGGCCGAGCCATGGGACCACGTCGACGTGCTTTCAGAATCCATGCGAGCTGCAGATCCAGAGCAGCAGCAATCGTTTTGGCTTGATGTGACGCGACCTGACTTCAACACGGTGGTGGGCGCGCATGGCGACTTCCAGCTGCCACCTTTTTTTCAGAATCTGCTGCCCGAGGGCGTTTTTAGGCGTTTCGTTGCCGACGAGGCCAACATCGATTCAACTGACCACATGGCCATGCTCGCCGCCTGCGGCAAGAACCTGCCAGGAGCCGTGACGGCTGAGTGGGAAGAGCTGCAGCGATCGGCGCTGCAGCGCCTGGTCACGCAAAACCAGGATGCACTTGAAGTCACAGTCGCTGCAGAGCCATTTCAAGATGCCATTTCAATCTCAGGTGTTCAGCCAAAACTGGGAGTGAACAAAACAAAAGAAGGGCGGTTTGTCGGCAGAACCACCGCCCTGGACGATGTCTCGATCATCGCCAAATTGCCCTCCACTGAGCATGTGCGCATGCCAGAGGTTGAAGGCCTGTGCATGCAGCTTGCTCAAAAAGCGGGGGTCAATGTCTGCGAATTTGCGCTGGTGCCGCTGAGTGAATTCGGGGCACCTCACCGTTATGACCTCGGTGATGAAGTCAATGGGAATTTCCTGGCGGTGACACGCTTCGATCGAAATCAGAGCAAGCGTGTTCATTTTGAGGACTTCGCGCAAGTGTTCAGCCTCCCACCCGAGCGAAAGTACGAGGGGTCATACCGCGATGTGGCTGATGTTCTCCTGAGTTTGCCTCAATGTGGTGAGGATGCCGTGCAGGAGTTGGTCAGGCGAATTGAGGTCAATGAGCTTCTGGGCAATTCGGACATGCACCTGAAAAACCTGGGCTTGATCTACCGTGACCGAAAAAACGCGGAACTGGCACCAGCGTACGACATCACGTCGACGCTTTTATTTGTGGGGTCCGTTGGCCACGCACTGCATTTGCTGCCGGGATCAAATGCAATCAAAGGCTCGCCACTTTGGAGCCCATCCAATCTGAGAGACTTTGCCAATGCTTTGGGGCTGCAGGTTCCCAAACTCTCCAAGGTGGTCCAGGAGGTTGCAGCCAAAGCTGCCCAGAGCTGGTTGGATCCGATCTTGGAGAGCAAGCTGACTGCAAAACAAAAACACACGCTTTTAAGCTTTGTCGGTGGGCATCCACACGTGGTGGCGGCCCTTAGAAGGCTGCGCCGACTCGATTTGTTGCAACGCTGGAAAGATTCAGTTCAGATAGTCGGGTGATCAACATAAACCCGTTCAAACTATTGCATAAATGCTAAATAGCTTGGTATAATGCAACCATGCTGCAAAGAGTTTTGCAGCAGCACCCTGCCGGTGGTGAGTTACCGGAAGAAGTCTCAAAAGGAGATTGTTATGCGTCTAAGTTCCAGCTTTGCCCCAAGATCGCCGAGTATTCGCAGCGAGCAACCGTTGTCGGATGAGCAGTTGCGCAGAGTGGCTCCATCGATCTTTGCTGAAGAAAAACACGACAGCCGATCAGGTCGCTACACCTACATCCCCACCAGCACGGTGCTGGCCAGCCTCAGAAAAGAGGGCTTCGAGCCTTTCATGGCCGCCCAAACAGCAGTGCGCGATGAGAACAAGCGAAATTTCACCAAGCACATGCTGCGCCTTCGTCATGCGAGCCAAATTGCAGGCTCCGAGGCGAACGAGATTATCCTGCTGAACTCCCACGATGGCACGAGCAGCTACAAAATGCTCTCGGGCATGTTCCGCTTCGTTTGCACCAATGGCCTTGTTTGCGGCGACGTCGTTGATGACATCCGGGTCCGGCACCAGGGCGACATTGTTGATAACGTCGTCACTGGCGCATATGAAGTGCTTGACGGCTTCGTGCGCGTCGTAGAGCAGCGCGACACGCTGCGGGGTGTCACGCTCAAGGACGAAGAGTCACGGGTGTTCGCGCAAGCAGCGCTGACCCTGAAGTACGAGCCTTCAGAAACTGTTCCGGCGCCCATTACCGAGATGCAGCTGCTGGAGCCGCGCCGTGCGGCAGACCAGTCGAACGACCTGTGGACTGTATTCAACCGCGTTCAGGAAAACTTGGTCAGAGGCGGCCTCGTCTCCCGTCTCAAAAACGGCCGCCGCTCCACAACCCGGGCAGTGCAAGGAATCGATCAAGGCATCAAACTCAATCGGGCACTGTGGGTGCTGGCCCAAGGGATGGCCAAGCACAAACGCTGACCAGCATGACAAGGGGAGGGCGCCAAGAGATTGACGCCTGCCCCTTTGAGGCGCGGTGACAGTTGGCCACCATGGTGGTTGTTGTCAGGTGTGTCTTGACCCGCTGGTGTCAGCAAAACCAGCACCAAGCGAAGCCCGGCGCGGCTGTAACCGCGCCGGGCATCTAACCACAAGCAACCTGGATGGAGGTTTTTTACATGGCTAGTTTTGATTTTAGTGACACCCGAGGCCGATTGGTCCCGGCACCCATGCGAGTGCCGCAGGAGCAGCAGGTCAAGATTCCTACGAACGACTGGTTCGCTTTGCCTGCTGAGATGCGGAGGGCGATCAATGGTTGCCCGTTTGTGCTGGCGGGCAAGCTAGGGCATGAGAATTTTGTGCGGGCCATTCTGGTTTAACCCGCTTTTGTCACTTCCAATTTAGACCTTCACCCGGGGGCTTTTGCCCCTGGGCTTTAACTTCGTGAGGTATTGAGCATGGTGTCAAAAGATGTTCTCGCTTCGCTTGGGCAAGGCACCCAAGGTATTCGGGTTGCGAAAGCCAGCCTGAATGATTTGGCCGTGGCCGTGCAGCTGGCCGGCGCGCTGGAGGCGCTCACCCAGCGCTGGGGCGGCATGGTGCCTGACGAGATTGCCAACAACAAAGAGGGTGAGCCTTTTGATGAGGAGGACCGGGAGCAGGCCCAGAGGGTGTTGGCCTACCTGATCGATCTGGCCAAGCGCGGCTCGCTCGATCGCGTGGTGTTTGGTTACTCTGTGCTGGTGGATCCGCGAAATCGTTTCGTGGATCCAGACTCTGAAATCCTGGAATATCACACCGACACGATGATCGGCGAGGTCGCTCGAACAGCTCAGCCGCGTGCGCAATGGACCGAGGAGATGGGTGACGCCTGGTGGTGGGCGTTTCCAGTGGACAGCGCCCCTTGGCGCGGTCGTCCTACGGACGTCGGCTGGCCAGGTCACCACACGCACTGGACCCCTCTGGTGGCCGCAGGTGCCGCGGCTGCAGGCTCGTCGGTCGCCGCTGTGTCGGCGCCCGAGCTGGTGAGGGGCGATCATGGCTGAATTGACGTGCGAACGCCCCGCTGTGTGGCCACGTGGCCACCACGCTGGGGCGGTGTATGGCAAAGCACAGGGCACAGTATCCTCGTGGGTTGAATTTTGGAGTGATGCTGTGGTTCAGTTTCAGAAAAAGGCCTGTCGGCCGCGGGATCAGCTGGTCGATGTCTCGCGCCGGTACCCGGCCGCTTGGGATCTCTTTGACCGGGTTCGCGCGTCTCGTGGGGAAGCGGGTGTGGGTGGCCTGCGTAGCTGGCCCGATTGGTGTTTCATGCCTTCAGTGGCCGCCTATGCCGCTGTGTGCGAGCAGCATGGCCTGGCCAAGCTGGGGCCTGATTCTGCCCTCTTGGGTGATGTTCCTTTGCTTGCGGCGCTTGGCGCCTGGCGCAACACGCAGGGGATCTATCGATTTGATCCTGCCGTCTACGAGGCGCTGGTTGCGACGCCGGTGACGGGAGATCTGCCGGCGCAGGTGTTGTTGCGACTGCCTGAGTGGTGCGTCTATGTTGAGACCCCTGGCTTGACGTTTGGAGAGGGTGGGGCCGTCTCGGGGTTTTTTGCGCATCTGGACTGGGATCCGTCGACGCAGCGCACCGAACTGCGTTTGCTCGTGGACTGTGATGCTGGCCTGGTGCCGCTGCCGCTGGTCCTGGGGGCTGGGTCTCTAGAGGCGGCGATTGATGACTTTGTTCGTGGTGCTGCTGAGCGAGCCCGTGATGCTGGTCTCGTTCAAGGCCTTGATGGCCAGTCCCTCAATCGGATTTCATCGCTTGCGCGCTGTGTGGAGCCCATGGTGTCGCTTCTGCTGTACCTGTGCTCGACCGCGGCTGAGATCGACAAGGGGGGCGTTCGCCCTCAAAACCCGGAGCCCAAGCGCGTCAAGGGGGGCTGGCGCCTCTTTGCAGCCCAAAAGGTGACTACCTGGCCTGTGGGGGTGCGTTTGGGGGCCGCGCTGCGCCTGGCGCTTGATTCCGGTGCTGCTGGCGAGGATGCTGGTGCCGGTGGTGGTGATCTTTCAGCTGCTGCTCCTCGAGCTCACATCCGACGTGCCCACTGGCATGGGTTTTGGTCTGGACCGCTGGATCCGGCCAAAGGGCAGCGGGTGTACGAGTTGCGCTGGATGCCGCCCATTCCCGTGAATGTGGGCGATGTTGATGGGTTGCCTGCTGTGGTTCGGGGTGTGGCTTGAGTTTTGGTGTTGATGAAGCTGTGGGGGTGATGATGGAAGATCCGAAGCCTTATTTGGTGGTGCGTCAGTCCCCTGGTCCAGCTGCTCGGGCAGTTGAAGGGGTTTTGTCTGATCCGGCGGCGAGCCACTGGTTAAAGAGTGCCCTTGGTGAGTTGTTGTCTCGGGATCCGGTGGATGCTGCGCGTGATGCTGGTGTCCTTGCTGAGTTGTTGGCCAACCTGGCTGATGAAAAGCTGGTTGAGGCCGCGGCCTCTTTGAATGGTGCTGGTGCTGGTGCTGGTGCTGGTGGTTGAGCTGGTGGTCAGTGGGGTGCTTTTGCCGACACTGCAGTAGCAGGGCGACTCGATCCGCTTTGCGGCTCGACCGGGCTTCTACGGGTTCGCGCATGCGCGCTCATCCCCTTCGGGGACTGCTGCGCAGCCCTCCATATCCCTGTCGCTTGCGCACGTCCGTGCGCGGCTTCGCCTGATTGGTGCACCCGCTTTGCGGGTGCAAGACACCAGAGCGGTTGATTGGTTGGGTGGCAGGCGGGGGAGGGGGATTGCTTAATTCCCAGTCTACCGTGACGTTCTCGCCGTCAATGCCTGCGCGCCCTTTGGGCGCTTGCGTCCTTCGGCCGTCGTTGAGCATTGACGGCTGCGCTGCGTCCCGGTTCTTCGTTTTGAAGGCAATCCCGCCAAAACACGGAGGAATCCCATGAAAAACTTTGGTCTGTACACGCTCAATGAACAAGGCGTGCCATGTGTCGCTGAGCCTTCGTTGATTGTTTCAACCGCTTTGTCGTGCCTGAATGACCAGGTGCAGCGTGGATGCACGCTGGACAGCCCGTCGACCGTGAAAGCGTTTCTGAGTCTGAAGCTCGGTGCTTTGGAGCATGAGGTGTTTGCGGTTCTGTTTCTGGACAGCAAACTGGCTCTCATCGAGTACAAAGAGATGTTTCGCGGCACGCTGGCACAAGCTGCTGTGTACCCGCGAGAGATTGTCAAAGAGGCGCTGGCGCTTAACGCTCAATCGATTATCTTGGCCCATTGCCACCCCTCGGGTGTCAATACCCCATCGCGATCGGACGAGCTCCTAACCCAAACAATTAAAAAGGCCGCGGCACTGCTGGATATCCGCGTCGCAGATCATATCGTTGTGGGTGGCGGATCTGCGGCATCGTTTGCCGAGCTGGGTCTGTTGTGAGCGAGGTGAGCTGCTCATGCAGCTCTGCCTCTTTGGGTGCTCGCCACCCTTTTGCAACGATGCAATGGCCAGGGTTGTTGCGCGGAAGGGGAGGGCGTCTCGCATAGAGCGGTGCGCGGCGGCATGTGTTCGGCGGGGTACGGAGCAAAAACGGCTTAGGCCGTTTTTGGGTCTACCGACCCGACTCCTACCGCCTCACCCCTGAGTCCCCCGGACTCAGGGGCAAGCACAACATGCCGCCGGAACAGCCGGGAGGTGTTCGCGGTGCAGTTTGAAGAGCGCGCTTTCTAGTGGGGTGGTTTGCCTTGAGGATTTGCCGTCGAGTAACAGGGTGAAACGCTTAAAAAATATCATCTTTTACCTATGAAAACGCTTGTGTCTTGTGCTTATAGCTTGGTATAATGCAACCATGCCGCAAAGAGTTTGCAGCAGCACCCAGCCGGTGGTGTGTTACCGGATAAATCTCGATAGGAGAAAAGATGAATGCAGTTTGTGAACGCACGGTGGTGACAGCTTCGGTTGTCGCTGAAGACGATCGTTTGGAGTTCCTGCCCAAACACTTGACTTTGCCAGCAATGCGTCGATTCGAGGCCACGCTTTTCGGTTGGATGAGCACGTTGTGCAAGTCCTATACCGGTGGCTACTGGGAGGCGATGGAACTGTCAAATGGTGGATTTTTTATGTATCCCACGATTCAGGAAAAAACGAGCTTTGAACTTGTTAATCATGGGAACAGCTTCAGAGGTTCTCTGACTGCTGAAGCTGCTGGAATTGTTGTCACGCTGTACACGCTGAATGAATTGTTTCTGACGAGGGGTGGTGATTCGCTGGAGGAGAAACGCCGGGCGCTGCGCGAATATGCTGAAGGCCACTCAGAAGCAGCAGTGATTCGAAAAGCGATTTCTTAATGAAATTTGCCCCGTGCGATACCGCATGGGGCGTTTGAAGACTCAAGCAACGGATGAAGTCATGGGCACTGATAACAAAGCAAAACCAACTGTGAACCGCAGAGATCGCGCAGACGACATCAAGGCGCGGGCACATGGGAACTGGACTGGAATTCTTCAGTCTCTCGGTATTGACGCTGCCGTGTTGAATGGTAAAGAACAGCCATGCCCTATGTGCGGAGGAACAGACCGATTTGTGTATGACGACAAATATGGTGCGGGGAATTACTTTTGCCGCGGATGTGGCGCTGGCGATGGATTCAAGCTGGCCACAGGGGTGACCAAGAAGAAATTTGGAGAGCTTCTTGATGCCGTCGAGGAGTCGCTGGGTTTGGGAATTACTCCGCAACGACCGGCACAAGCTGCTGACGATGTTGCGAAAGCACAGTTTGTACGTGCAGAGGCGCTTCGAATCCTTGATGAATCGGTGCCTGTCACCAAGGGCGACGAGGTGGATCGCTACCTGACGGGGCGAGGCCTTGGGCGCGACGTGTATCCCATCACACTCAAATTTCACCCAGCGTTGCCCGTTTTTGAAAAGCCGCCCGGTGCCATGCGCAGTGTGCAGGTCGGGGTATGTGCTGCGATGGTTGCGGCAATACAGGCACCAAACGGCGAAATCATCGCAATTCACCGGACCTACCTCAAGGACGGCAAGAAAGCGTTTGGTCGTCAAAGCAAACGGGTGCTTGGCAAAGGCATCGAGGGCGCCGCCATACGTCTGGCGGCAGCCACAGATGAGCTGGCCATCACCGAAGGGTTGGAGACAGGCCTGGCTATTGCCCAGAGCGTTGGCAAGCCCGTGTGGGCTGCGATGAACTGCGGCAACATGGAACGAATTGAGATCCCCGCATCGGTGAAGCGGGTGTGCATCTATGCTGACAACGATGCTGATTCTGAATTTGCTGGCCAAGTGGCCGCGTATGGGCTGGCGCAGCGCCTGGTCAAAGAAGCTAAGCGTGATGGGCTGGATCGAGTGGTTAAGGTTTTTGTGCCTAAGTTGGAGGGGTCAGACTGGGCTGATGCTGTCGCGGCTAAAAGCCAATGAACAAAGACTCAGGGATTGGTGGGCAAATCAAATAACGATTTATGTTCAGCGCATCAACGGTGGAACCCTTGCGATTCGCAGCGGGCACAGCCGACTTCGTGCAGCCCTCAAAGTGTTTGGCTACGCCAACGTCATTGACATGGAAACGGGTGAACAGTTCAGGGTCCACGAGGTGGATGGACAAATCGTTGTGTTGGCAGCTCCTGGCGCGGCAGTGGCTGAAACCATCGCGGTAGCTGTTATTCAACATGCTGCGCGAAAATCAAGGAAATAACCCCATGGAGTGGCCGAATAAAAGAAACGTGGGGCGTGCCGAAGACATGGGTCAAGGACACCTTCGCGTCTCCCTCGACGGAGATAACGATGTCTGCGTGGAGGTATTCGACGGCAAGCGCTCCGCTCGCGTCGAGTTCTGCAATCCTGGTGGGGGTGGTGGCGGCCGGTCAAGGCAAACCCGACTGGCTTTAATAGACCTCATGCGCGCCATCGAAGCGGATAACTCGGAGACACCTACTCTGTCGCGCGAATGCGGCCTCCAGTCCAACTGAACATGGAAAGCGCCGAGCGTTCCGCTGATTTGTTCAATGCATAGTAAGCAGGCACTGCAGTAGCAGGGCGACTCGATCCGCTTTGCGGCTCGATCGGGCTCCTGCGGGTTCGCGCATACGCGCTCATCACCTTCGGGGACTGCTGCTTGCGCACGTCCGTGCGCGGCTTCGCCTGACTGGTGCATCCGCTTTGCGGGTGCAAGACACCAGGGCGGTTGATTGGTTGTGTGTGGCCAGGCCTGGTGCTTCGAATCAAGCAGCGCTGGCCAAGGCTTGTCGCCACCCTTTTGAGGCGTTGCAATGGGCAGGGTTGTTGCGCGGAAGGGGAGGGCGTCTCGCATAGAGCGGTGCGCGGCGGCATGTGTTCGGCGGGGTACGGAGCAAAAACGGCTTAGGCCGTTTTTGGGTCTACCGACCCGACTCCTACCGCCT
>Ga0315907_10006204_pt1 | contig 12739 bp, 11 predicted proteins | sample LakEriMetagenome_3_FD_203525 | JGI IMG/M metagenome (GOLD analysis project Ga0315907, IMG submission 203525) | Freshwater fungal communities from buoy surface, Lake Erie, Ohio, United States - Buoy 12 MA123 | ecosystem: Environmental > Aquatic > Freshwater > Lake > Lake biofilm | place: USA...
GTTGTATTCCGGACTCGGTTCAAAGAGTGAAAATGCTCTTTTCTTAACTGCATCATGAAGACCTCCGATAGTCTTATTTTTATCTAAAGTATCGAAGCGTCGTGAACGTTCAAGCGAATTGATATCCAGCACACGAACAAACTTTTCTTGGTTTTCGCGATGCGATTTTAGGTTTTCTGGATGTAAAGTTTCTTCATCGAAAAACACCAATTCATCCTTGGTAGTATCGTGCAATCCTCCCAAAAACTGGGTTCCTTCGGGTATTTCAATGCCTCTCCCTTTGAGTTGAATTCGAACTTCTAGGTGATTAGCCATAAAAGCGGCCACCCGAGCATTCACAGAACCAGGGCGCCCACAGCAAGCACCACAATCGTAGCCGGCATAATGGGTATTGTTGATACTGGAAGCTCCATGTCCAATCAAATACACCAAGGGAGAAAATCCTTCCACCAAACCAATGCTCCGCAATAAGCCTTCGATTCGATCGGCCATCTCGGCTACCTTGAAACCTACTTGAAGCCCATTTTCTTCTTCGCCTTGGTAGACGATAGAAAGGCTTCCTTTGGGATCCATGTGTTGGAAACTAGATACTTCCAATGCCGAGGAACTCGGGCGCAGTACATTGCCGACCAACTTAAGTGCAGACCAAAATCCTAGTGTCTGTGCACTCAACCAGCCCCTTACCAGGGAATGACTTCGCTGATTGAAGTGTACGTCCGAAGCTAATTTTTTATGCTTTGCCGTCTCTTTAATTAAGAATTTGGGGGTTACTGGAGCAGGGCAAGATTTGGTGTGAAACTTTCCATATTCGGGTTGGAAGTAGAATTCCACATTGAAAAACCCAGGAGTACCATAAGTAGCACAGTTAGGATCGATGTATTCCAGATGCCTACGCGTACTACATTCCCGGTCGTCAATGCAGAAGAGTGCCTGAAAACTTGGGACCTTAGGCTTGTCCGGAGTGGGTACTACTGCCCGAATTCCTGAAAGTACTTCGTCATAATAACTCCATTCGAAGGCCTCTTGCCAGCATTGTAGAACCAAATCAACCTCCTCTATCAAGCCTATTTCAAATAGGTGGTGGGTATCGTGCGGATATTGATGACCTAAAGGAATCCAACTTTCACCGAATTTTTTGTCTAAGGCATCAATTTCCAGCAAGCATTCCACTAGAATCAAATCCTCCAAAGAAATGCGCTTGCTATCCAGTAAAGATTCGGGCTGTGACTCCAGAATGGCGACCATTCCAGACCAACCAGGATGAGCAAATTGCTGATCAAACAAATACCATCCATACCCTTTGGGATCACCTACTAAGATTTCTAGGAGGTCTTCCAAGTTCAAATCCGGATTTTGGAGAAGCTTTTCCACTCGTTTAGACTTGAAAATGGAAGAATAACTACCCGCTTGGAGTTGTCTGATCGAATCCAAAAAACCTTTGGCTTCCAAGGGAAAAGGCCAAATAGAAATGCCCTGGTCTAAGTAAGCCGAAAGTAAGCGAAATAGAAAGGGCTGGATCGTTTTGTCTAAATTGAAATGATATTCATCTCTCCAGTGAGCCCTAAATTGCCCGATTTTTGGTGATTTCAACCGGTCATGAGATTCATCGAGTAATTTGACAAGCCAGGCATTGGCTTGGTCACCAAATTGATCTTCGAGTATTTTTTTCAGGACAAGCCCTTTAATCTTACCCTCACGGTATAGATTTCTATAGTCGGATAAGGATAGAAAACCTTGGTAACCAAATTGGTCGTTGGCTTGCTTTAACCCCTGAAAAAAAGACAGGTGTTGAAAGGCATGTAAGGTATTGTGATGGACAAAGTCCTTGAGTGGAGCCTGGGCAGGGAGAAAATGCTTCAATTCATGAAGAATTTGCTCCATTCCCATGGGTTCACGGGTGGAATGAAGAGTCATAATTAAGAAATACTGAGTCTGAAATACTGTTGAAAAACAGCTACTTTGTTTCCGAAAAATCTTCGGAAAATGCCGGAATTGGCTAAAAAATTAACTCAGATGGATTTTCCAGGAATGAAAAAAATCATACAATGGCAAGCGACTGCCTCGTATGGCTTTGTTTGTGAATAAGGTAAAAACTTTACTAAAGGTAAATTCCCTATTGGGTGAAACGGTACCAATTACTAAGTCTGTAGCGGATTCTTCTGACTCAACTTCAGTCCGTTCTTCAATCTCAATGGTGGGCACAAGGCTACCCAAACCTTCAAAGGAAACCAAAGGCTGTTGCAGGTGTCCTTCCTCCGTTTGAATAGTTTTATGCTCAAAAAAATCAAGTTGAGCCGAGTCAGTAATGCCTTCTACCTGCCCTTGGCAAAGCAAGGAGATACGGAGTAAAAGAGCAAATAGACTGGAGAGGGTTAACATGCAATTGCGAAAAACCGCTTAAATGTAAATTTAAATTTCAAATTCCCTATTAATTATTTGATTTTTTTATAAAATCAATAAATTAAATAAATAAAGGATCCATGTAAATCCAACACACCGGAGCGGATGAACAAATCCGATACAAACCCCCGTTTTGACCTATTTTTTTACCAAATTTCATCTTTGAATTCTTCAACCCATGAAACAACTCGGTATCCTCATCTTTGACGAGGTGGAAGTCCTCGATTTTGCAGGACCTTTTGAAGTATTTTCAGTTGCCAATCAACTTGCAGATTACAAGATACTAGAGGTGCATACGGTTGCCTTAAGTAAAGAGGTGATCCGTGCCAAAAACGGGCTACAAGTGCTCCCTGATAACAGTTTGGACCAACTCAATCGTCTCGACTACCTTGTACTGCCTGGAGGTGATGGCAGCAAAAACGTGATTCAAAACCAGCCCCTGATGGCTACCCTCCAAAATCTTGTCTCCCAAACGGAGTGGACCATGAGCGTCTGTTCAGGTTCTCGGATACTCGGAAAATCAGGATTTTTGGACCATAAACCTTACTGCACCCACCACGAGGTCTTGGATAGCATGGCATCGCTGGTTCCTAGCGGTATCCCCAAACCAAATCATCGCTTCATTCAAAGCGATACCCGGATCTGGACAGCGGCCGGAATTTCTGCAGGGATTGACTTGGCCCTACACTTGGTCGAACTTACTTTTGGAAAAGAGTTGGCCCTCGCTACAGCCACCTACATGGAATACACACCCTACTCGAATACCCATGCTCGCTAAGACCCCTGCTCCTCCCTACTACGCGGTGATATTTACCAACCTTCGAACCAATACCGATGCAGGGTACGAAGAGATGGCTCTGGAGATGGTCCGCCTAGCAGCCGAGCAACCCGGATACCTGGGCTACGAAAGCGCCAGAAGCGGCCTCGGCATCACCATTTCGTATTGGGAAAGTTTGGAAGCGATTAAAGCCTGGAAAGCCAACTCAGACCATCTACTCGCACAGAAATACGGGCGCGAAAAGTGGTATTCCGCATTCAAAACGCGAATCGCCCTGGTCGAACGAGATTATGGAATGAATGCCGAATGAGAAAATTATCCCCCTAATTCCAATTCTCGCTTTAAGTGCTTGACACGCTCTCGAATATCCAAGGAAGCAGGATCAAGATGAAGTGAGGTGGCCTTTAAAAAATCTACTACGGCCCCTTCATGGTCCATGGATTTTCCCTCTTCCAACGTCACATACCGCATCGTGGACCAAAGTACGGTCTTCAACTGCGTTTTGGAATCATCGGTGAGGTAATACTCCACCAAAATGGTGTTTGTATTGTACCACAAGATCCGGCTGTAAATACGTACCCACTCCCCTACCATAGCCGGCTTGATGTAACTGATATTGTGGTTATACACCACCCAAGCAGCCTTGTATACCCGAATCAAGTCGATGATTTCCAATCCATACAACTTCGGTACTTGATCCTCTCTAGCATTGAAAAAATAGTCGAAGTACTTCGCATTATTCAGGTGACGAAGTGGATCGCAGTCTTGAAAGCGGATCACCACCCGACTTTCTGTTTCCTTAGGATACTGCTTTTGGGGATCGTAGTTAAACATACCTAGTCAGGTTTTTGCTATCCAAACAGGTAATTCCTGCTGCTTTCAATTCTAGTAGGGCACGCTGCCCATCTTCAGGCTGAAGATTGACCGCACGTGTTGCGTCGGTGAATACAATGGTTTCAAAACCCAGACTTCTTGCATCTAAGGCGGTGTATTTTACACAATAATCCAAGGCCAAGCCAACAATACATACTCGACGAACACCTTGCAGCAATAAATGAGTTCGTAATCCTGTATCCCCTCTCCGAGCATTGTCAAAAAAACCCGAGTAGGAATCCACCTTGGGGTTTTGCCCTTTTTTAAATACAGCCTTCCATCGACTGCGATCTAGGGTATCTGGAAAATCTGCACCTGGGGTTCCCTCCACGCAATGTACTGGCCAGAGGATTTGGGATAACCCATCCAAATCGATTAGCTGCCCTGGCTGGGTACCAGGATGATTCGCAGCGAAGCTACCATGTTTGGCTGGATGCCAATCCTGGGTAGCCACAATGTGTTCAAAATGGGGTTGCAAAGATGCGATGATGGGTAAAATCTCATCACCCTGGGGAACCGCTAGCGCTCCACCAGGTAAAAAATCGTGCTGAATATCCACCAGAATTAAGGCGGAACCCGAGTTAATTGTGTTCATGTTGACTAGTTTTTGCTGCAATGACCAATTCCATCCGGAGCTGATGAAGCTGCTCCTCCAAACCCACAGGATATACGTGTGGATTGGTCAAACGTTTGTGCGTTTTATCGAAAGCTTCCAATTGTACTCCAGCTCTTTCTCGGATTTGCTGAAGGCTAGGTAGGGTATAGACCAATTCTCCTTTTCTAAAAATCGGCTTCAACAGTTCTTCTTCCTCGTAAAAAGCAGGCATCAACCGCTTGCGTTGCGTCGCATCATTGGGATCAATGATCATGATTCCCTTGGGGTCTATGGTCTGACCCTCCAAATAAATCATATCTGCCACCGCCTTCCCCTTACTGAAGTATCGCCTTACCTTATGAATTCCAGGGATGTTAATTTTTAAAGATTGTTGGGAAACTTTCACCTTGGGCTCCCAAGTTCCGTTTTCATTTTTAACTGCCGAAAGTTTGTATACTGCACCCAATGCCGGCTGATCAAAGGCGGTGACCAACTTGGTCCCCACTCCCCACACATCGATCGCGGCATCTTGAGACTTTAGTGAAGAAATAATGTATTCATCCAGATCATTGGATGCATAAATTTTGGCATTTGGAAATCCGGCTTCGTCCAAAAGCTGCCTTGCCTGAATTGAAAAATAGGCCAAATCACCCGAATCGATTCGAATACCTAGCATCTCCTTCCCTTTTTGGCGAAGACTTAATCCCACCTGTATGGCATTTTTCACCCCAGCAAGAGTATCGTAGGTGTCCACCAAAAACACGCAATGATCCGGAAAGGCTTCCGCATAGGCATAAAATGCCTCCAATTCAGAATCAAAGGAAAGAATCCAGCTATGGGCATGGGTTCCTGACACTGGAATTCCAAATAGTTTTCCCGCCATCACATTGCTGGTAGAACTGCAGCCACCGATATAGGAAGCCCTACTCGCTGCCAGCGCCCCATCAATGCCTTGCGCCCTGCGTAAGCCAAATTCCAACACAGGAGCACCCTGGGTAGCCATATTGATGCGTGCCGCCTTCGTGGCGATCAGCGTTTGAAAATTGAGAATATTGAGCAAGGGGGTCTCCAGCAACTGGCATTGAATCAAAGTGCCTCGCACCTGCACCATGGGAGCATTCGGAAATACCACCGTCCCTTCTTCTACCGCATCCACATCACAGGTAAATCGAAGGTCCTTCAAGTAGGCCAAAAATGCATCCTCAAATAAAGGACTCCCATCTTTCTGCTTCATTTCACGGAGGTAATCCAATTCAGAATCGCCAAAGTGCATATTGCTACAAAAGTCCACCACATAATCCAGTCCCGCAGCAAGCGTAAATCCCCCCTCAAATGGATTTTTTCTAAAGAATAAGTTGAACACCGCTTCTTGCTCTCCCTTTCCTGACTTCCAATAAGCATAAGCCATGGTCAGTTGGTAAAAATCCGTCAGCAGCACAAGGTTACTTTGGTAGAGGTCTTTGGTGATTTTCATCAAAAAGGAAGAATTAGGAACTGCAAAACTACAAACTATTTTACCCGCAAATTCAAAAGGATGCCAATGAATACGAGAACCATCCCAATATAGGAAGGTATAGGGAAGGTTTCTCCGAAGAGAATAAAACCAAAAATCAAGGCATAAACCACCCCTAGGTAACTCAAACTAGAAATACGAGACACATTGCCCGATTGATAGGCCAAGGTCATAAAATACTGGGCATTTTGGGTACAAAAGCCGATCCACAACAAAATCAACCAATCCCAGCCTATAGGAGTCACCCACTCAAAATACATCAGCACCGAAGCGATGGGCAAGGTCACCAAGGGGAAATAAAATATAATCACCATGGGATGTTCAACTCCTTTCAGCTTCCGGATCAGATTGTAGGCTACCCCAGATGCTATCGCGGAAACCAATCCCAGCGCAGCACTCAATCCATCTACACGTGGATCTACGCCTTGAATCAGCAAGACCCCTGCAAAGGCCAAACCGAAGTAGACAAACTGCCTTGCGCGTACTTTCTCCTTTAAGATAAAGATGCCTAGGATAGTGGTGAATATAGGAGATAAGTACTGCAGCGTCACTGCAGTAGCCAAGGGAATCCGTTGGAGGGTATAAAAGAATAAAATCAAACTGATGGACCCTACAATGCCTCTGGCTACCAAACTTAGTTTGTGGGTTCCAAAAAGTGGGATTCCTTTTTGACGCAATACCAACACGGTAAACACTGCACTGAACACAGATCTAAACCACACGATTTCAATTGCCGGAATATGTGGGATAAATTTGACCGATACATTCATCAGCGCAAAAAATACACTTGCCAAAAGCATGGACTGTACGGGACTGATTTTCAAGGACAACGTGCTAGGTGTGGGATTTGATGTACAAAACTAAGAGATTCTTCCTAGCTTGACCTAGTAATTGGATGAAGGGTGAAAACCTTCCCACATCAAACGCTGTTTAAGAACAAAAAAAGTATGGCTTTAGCTATTGGAACTCCAGCACCAGATTTTACACTTACCGCCACTACCTTGGGCAGTATCACCCTTTCCAAAGACCTTGCTGGAAAATCGGTGATCCTCTATTTTTACCCCAAAGACTTCACGCCGGGATGCACTACGGAAGCCTGCGAATTTCGTGATCAATTTGCTGAATTCCGGGATTTGGACATTCCTGTGTTTGGAATCAGCCGAGATAGCCTAGCTACCCATGAAAAGTTTAAAAAAACGCATCGACTTCCTTTTGAACTCTTAGCAGATGAATCTGGGAAAGTTTGCAAAGCCTACGATGCCCTACTTCCCTTGATCAAAATGCCGACTCGGGTGACCTACCTTTTGGATAGCAACCACCAAATCGTAGGAGTTTTTCAAGGTCTATTTGAAAACAAAGCGCACGTGGCCGCCATGATCAAGCAGCTCAAGCAGAAATAGTACCTTCAATTCGTCCATCCTTCATGACCACTTTCCTGTCAGCCATGGCGGCCAATTCCTCGTTGTGGGTCACCAGCACAAAGGAAAGATGGTAGGTGTCCCGCAACTTGAAAAACAAGTCATGCAGAGCTCTTGCATTGCTGGTGTCTAGATTCCCACTCGGTTCATCTGCAAAAACCAAATCTGGATTATTGATGAGCGCACGGGCTACAGCTACTCGCTGCTGCTCTCCCCCCGATAGTTCAGAAGGCTTGTGGTCCAATCGATGACTAATCCCAAGAATATCACCCAATTCTTCGGCACGCTTCTTCAATTCTTTTTCCTCCCTACCTTGAATAAATCCTGGAATGCAAATATTCTCCAAGGCCGTGAATTCGGGAAGCAGGTTATGAAATTGAAAGACAAACCCAATTCGAGCATTTCGGAACTCCGCCAAGGCATCTCCTTTAAGCTGCATTAAATTCTGCCCATTCAGGGAAAGTTCACCCCAGTCCGGCCGATCCAGAGTTCCCAAAATATGAAGAAGGGTACTTTTGCCTGCACCAGAAGCGCCTACAATGGATACGATTTCCCCTTTGGAAATTTCCAAATCTACCCCTTTTAGAACCTCCAGTGAACCGTACGATTTATGAATACCTTTGGCAATCAGCATGCTACTCATTTTTGATTTTTTAAATGTAAAACAAATCCTTCTAATCCAGGAATTAACAGGCTATTTTCCAAAAAATCGAAGATTCCAGTTTGCTATATTGCCTTCACCCGCTTATCTTCGGGCAAAAATTTCCACAGATGAATATTCACGAATATCAGGCTAAAGAGGTATTAAAAGGATACGGTGTGCGTATCCAAGAAGGTATTGTAGCCAGCACTCCAGAAGAGGCACATGAAGCGGCGGTGAAACTCAACGCACAAACCGGTACTTCTTGGTTCGTGATCAAAGCACAAATTCATGCTGGAGGTAGAGGCAAGGGCGAGGTGAAAGAAACTGGTTCTAGAGGAGTAGTTCTTGCCAAGAAATTGGAAGATGTAAAGGAAAAAGCAGCCGCGATCTTGGGTGGAACTTTGGTAACCATCCAAACAGGTGCTGAAGGAAAAAAAGTAAATAAGGTATTGATCGCTGAGGATGTATACTATCCTGGAGCGTCCGAACCCAAAGAATATTACATGTCTATCCTACTGGATCGTGCTACTGGCTCTAATGTAATCATGGCCTCTACAGAAGGGGGTATGGACATTGAAGAAGTTGCTGAACACCATCCAGAGAAAATCATCAAGGAGTGGATTGATCCTAAAGTAGGTTTACAAGGCTTCCAAGCCCGTAAAGTTGCCTTCAAATTAGGTTTGAGTGGAACTGCTCACAAAGAAATGGTGAAGTTTATCGGAGCATTGTACGCTGCCTACGTAGGTACAGACTCTTCTCAATTTGAAATCAACCCTGTCCTCAAAACTTCTGATGACAAGATCTTGGCAGTAGATGCCAAAGTGAATGTGGATGACAATGCACTTTACCGTCAGCCTAAGCTAGCTGAATTGAGAGACTTGGCTGAAGAAGATCCATTGGAAGTGGAAGCAGGTGAGTCAGGCCTCAACTACGTGAAATTGGACGGCAACGTGGGCTGTATGGTCAACGGAGCAGGTCTTGCGATGGCTACCATGGACATGATTAAACTTTCTGGTGGTGAGCCTGCCAACTTCCTTGATGTAGGTGGAGGAGCAAATGCCACTACGGTAGAGGCTGGTTTCCGAATCATTTTGAAAGACCCTAACGTAAAAGCTATCCTAATCAACGTGTTTGGGGGCATCGTTCGTTGCGATCGTATCGCGAATGGCGTAGTGGAAGCCTACAAATCTATCGGAGACATCCGTGTTCCCATCATTGTTCGTCTTCAGGGTACCAATGCGGCAGAAGGTGCAAAAATTATTGACGATTCAGGCTTGAAAGTATTCTCAGCCATCACCTTGAAGGAAGCAGCTGAGCGAGTGAAAGCCGCGCTATAAAATCAGTACGCAGACGTAGTTCAACTGGATAGAATATCGGATTTCGGCTCCGAGGGTTGAGGGTTCGAATCCTTCCGTCTGTACTCCAAAGCTCAAACGAAAGTTTGGGCTTTTTTTTATTCCCTTAAAGGAGCATCCACTTAAAAAATCAAGGGGTAGAAAGTAAAAAAGCAGGAGAAAATCTCCTGCCCTTTATTTGAAAACTAAACCAACTATTATTTTAACTACCACAATAGACTCAAAAATACCACAATTCTGAATAAATCAAAATCCAATAGAAAAAATTGAATTTTTTTATTTTTTCCAATTCAATCCATCCCAAATAACTCCAATTCAGAATAAAAAAGTTTAATTCTGCAGTTCATCTACAGAATTCTTCTGTTCATTTTTGAAAATCTACTGAAAATTTAACCGACTCCATTTTCTTCTTCATCAAGGGACGGAACCACTCCTGACTTCTGCTCAACTAGTTTAACATGGAGTACCTCATTCACTTCCACTTTGAAGAATTGTTGGTGGATATTGAACTTCGCTTCACCTTCTGCTGGAGCTTTGGCCACGTAAGTTCCATCCTCTTGCATGATGTAGGAGTTGGCATTATCCCTCAAGTTGTAGGATAGAATATTCATCAACTGCTTTTCCAACAAAGGTGATTCTACCTTAAACAAGGATTCCAGACGTTTATCAAAACTTCGCACCATCATATCCGCACTACCCGAATAGGTACGGGTTTCTCCATTGTTATGGAAATGATAGATGCGGCTATGCTCCAAGAAATCTCCCACAATGGAGAGCACTTCAATGTTTTCACTCAAGCCCTTTCTTCCAGGTCGGAGGCAACAAATACCCCGAACGATCAACTTCACAGGCACCCCCTGCTGAGAGGCACGGTAAAGTGCATAGATGATTTCAGAATCCTCGAGTGAATTGACTTTAATGAATATGCCGCTTGGAAGGCCATTTTTGGCATTTTTCGCCTCTTGCTCAATAAAGGAAATCAACTGATGCCGCATGTCTCTCGGTGCAGTGATCAAGTTGCGGTAATCACTAGGCACCGAATGTCCCGTGATTACATTGAAGAATTCGGATACATCATTGGCCAGCACCTCATTGGTGGTCAGCAATCCAATGTCTGTGTAGAGTCGTGCTGTATCCTCGTTGTAATTACCCGAACCCAAATGCACGTAGCGTGTGATCTCTTGATCGTCTTTTTTAACAATAAGCAAGAGCTTGGTGTGGGTTTTTAGATTGGAGATTCCATAGATGACGAAGCAACCCGCTTTCTGCAGTTTTTTCGCCTCCCGGATATTGTTCTCCTCATCAAATCGCGCTTTTACTTCAAACAACACGGATACATGCTTTCCATTTTCTGCAGCGCGAAGTAAGGCTTTGGTGATGCGACTATCCTTTGCCAAACGGTAGATGGTCATTTTGATGGCCATTACATCCGGGTCATCGGCAGCATTTTCAATCAAATCAAGGATCGAGTCGATGTTGTTGTACGGATGATGCAGCAAGATGTCTCGCTCTTTCAGAATCTCGAAAATATCTGCTCTCCCCTCCTCAGGGTACGAAAGTGGCTTGACAGGATCTGGAATTTGCGGCAATCTTTCTTTAAAACGTTTGTTGCCCACAATCTGCCATAAACCCGTGAAATCAATCATGCTCGCCCTTTTGACCATAAAAACAGAATCAGGGCGAAGGCTCCAGCGTTCGAGCAAGGAGCTGAGCATCCATTTGGAATACCCCTCTTCGATGTCAATGCGTACCACACGACCGGTCTTCCGCTCCATCAACTTGCGCTTCACCTCTTCCAGGAAATTGGCATCCATGTCTTCACTTTCTTCCAAGGTAAAATCCCCATTACGGGTAATTCGGAAGAGGCTGACTGACTCAATCTCTACATTTCTGAAGAGGGAAATCAAATTTTCACGAATCACCTCTTCGATTGGGATCAAGGTCAAGGAATCCTCCCGCTCAATCTCAAAAAATCGAGGGATATTGGCTGGAATCTGCACAAAACTCATTTTGCGCATATCCTTCCGCTCTCCTGGGCTGGTGGTAACCACCCCAAAGACGAGTAGTTTATTCATCAAAATAGGAAAGGTACGGTACCCATCGTACACCATGGGGGTAAGCATGGGGTAAATCGCTTTGAGGAAATACTCCTTTACTTTCTCCTGTTCCTCGGGGGTAAGTTTGGATACATTGACCAAAGAAATCCCCTCTTCGTGCAGTCCAGGAAGGATGGTTTGGATAAAATGCTGCTGCTGCTCCCCATGGAAGCGCTGGCAATCCTTCATCAATTTTTCCTTGAAGGGCTCTTCCCGTAAACCCGAGTAATCCACCCGCTCTTTTTCATAATCCAGGTAGTTGTACAAGGAACCGACACGGATCATGAAAAATTCATCCATGTTGGATGCCGTGATGGCCAAGAACTTCAATTTTTCGAAGATGCTTCGAAAACTCTTTTTGGATTGATCGAGAACTCGTTCATTGAACCTCACCCAGCTCAAATCTCTACTGATTAGGTCACTTTTTTGGATGATGGACTCGTATTTATCTGCTGCCAGTTTCATACAGGTGTGTTTTTTTCAATGTGGTCTTACGTAAACAGCCAGGCTTCGTTACTAAAGACAAAATTTTTAAAGAAAAAAAGGGGGCTAAAAAGCCCCCAAAGATTAACTATCGATTTTGGCGTACTTCGCATTCTTCTCGATAAAGTCTCTTCGTGGAGCCACTTCATCGCCCATGAGCATGCTAAACAAGTGATCTGCCTCTGCAGCAGAATCAATAGTTACCTGCTTCAAGGTTCGCGTATTGGGATCCATGGTCGTAGACCAGAGTTGCTCTGGGTTCATTTCTCCAAGACCCTTGTATCGTTGAATGCCTACGCTATCTTCTTTGCCTTCTTTGGCCATCTCTGAGATCAAGCGCTTGCGCTCTTCTTCCGTCCAGCAATAGCGCTCGTCCTTGCCTTTTTTGAGCAAGTACAAAGGCGGCAGTGCAATGTAGACATAACCTCTTTCGATCAGCGGTCGCATGTAACGGAAGAACAAGGTCAAAATGAGGGTTCGAATGTGCGAGCCGTCGATGTCCGCATCCGTCATGATGATGATCTTATGGTATCTGAGTCCTGCTAGATCCAGTTCCTTGTCGTCATTGACGGTTCCAAACTTAAC
>Ga0315907_10006209_pt1 | contig 12731 bp, 9 predicted proteins | sample LakEriMetagenome_3_FD_203525 | JGI IMG/M metagenome (GOLD analysis project Ga0315907, IMG submission 203525) | Freshwater fungal communities from buoy surface, Lake Erie, Ohio, United States - Buoy 12 MA123 | ecosystem: Environmental > Aquatic > Freshwater > Lake > Lake biofilm | place: USA...
TAGAATTAAATCTAAATCCTTATAATTTAAATGCTTCTTTATTGCTTTGTAATAAAAATATTCTAATAATACGGTAGTTAGTCCTTTCTCTAGTTTATTAGTTTTTTGAAAGTTTGTAGTCCATACATTTAAAATTTGTAAGGCTCCTTGACTATATAATTGGGTCTTGTTTTTGTATTTTCTTTCCGAAGGACTGACTATAAATAGTTCGTGTCCTTTGTCTCTAAATTTTCGTAATAAATCTTGATAAATCCCTTGGACCTCAATACTATCAATTCTAGCTAATGTCAAAAAAAGTACCTTCATTATTCAGACCAAACAACTCTTTTAATATAATCTACATAACTAATTATTATTCTTGTCACTTTATCAGAAACATTTGGCATTGAATAATCAGTTACTTCTCTAAATGATCTATCATTACCTCTTTCTTGTAATTCAAGTTGGCTTAAACCTTGTAAAATTCTATCGGGATTTAATCCCACCATCATCACAGATGCCTCCTCCATAGCCTCAGGTCTTTCGTGGGCCTGTCTGATATTTAAAGCTGGGAAATTCAAAATAGATGACTCTTCTGAAATTGTTCCACTGTCAGACAAAACAGCTTTTGCATTCAACTGTAATGAATTGTAATCATTAAAACCTAACGGCTTTAAAAGTTGAATATTATTATGTAGTATTATTCCCTTTTCATCTAATTTTTTTCTAGTTCTGGGATGCGTACTTACAATAATAGGGAAGTTATAATTTTCGGCTATTAAATTCAAACTATTAATCAGGCTTTTGAAATTTTGTTCATTATTAATATTTTCTTCTCTATGTGCAGAAACAACAAAATATTTATATTTTTCAAGTTTTAATCTAATTAAAACATCGGAAATTTTTATACACTCTAAATAATGACTTAAAACCTCATACATTGGAGAACCAGTTTTTATTATTCTGTCTGCTGACAATCCTTCACGCAAAAGATACTCCCTGGCAATATCACTATAAGTTAGATTTATATCTGCAATATGATCAACAATTTTTCGATTAGTTTCTTCTGGAACACGTTGATCAAAACACCTATTACCAGCCTCCATATGGAAAATAGGTATGTGTCTTTTTTTGGCTGGTATTGCACACAAACAACTATTTGTATCGCCTAATACCAAAAATGCATCAGGCTTTAAATCTTCTAATAAAGGATCTATATTAATTAGAATTTTCCCGATGGTCTCTGTTGCAGTTGCTCCGGCAGCATTCAGAAAGTAGTCAGGTTTACGAATTTGTAATTCGTCAAAAAATATTTGATTTAATTCATAATCATAATTTTGACCAGTATGAACAATAATATGCTCAATTGCATTTGAATTATCTAAGGCACTCATTACTCTTGATAATCTAATAATTTCAGGTCTAGTGCCAACTACTGTCATTACTTTTAAGCGCTGCTTCATTGTTTATCTATTTATACTTTTACAAAGTAAGTGTCGGGATCATTTGCATCGTAAAATTCATTAATCCAAAACATTGTATACAATTCCTCGTCTCCTATATTTTTTATATTGTGCGTATACCAAATTGGCATATCTACATATGCAGGCTCGTCACCCGACAAATAATAATTAAAAATTTCAGTTGATCCGATTTTTCTTAATTGTATTTGAGCTTTACCTTTTATTACAGAAAACCTTTCAATTTTCCTTTTATGAAAATGATTCCCTCTTACTACACCTTTTTTACTTGTAGAAAACGAAATTTGACCACCTGTCTCTAATCTTATAATTTCAACAAAGTTTCCTCTCTCATCAATATTATTTTTATATTTAACTGGATAATGAGTTTTCAAATCTAAATATGATCTGATTGTGTTAAATAAATTAATTTCAAACTCGTTATTGAAACTTGGAATTTGTCCATTTGTAAAATATTTATTTTTAAAATTTATTAAAATTTTTAATATTTCGGAAACCATAATCGTATCCGTATGCTTTATAATTAATTTTTCATTGGATACTGTGTTAAATAATGCTATTATATCTTTAACAAGATCATTAATATATATCAAGTTAAGTTTTACATCGTTTTCAATTTTAGGAGATTCATTATTAACTAGCTGATGGCAGAAAGTAGATATGACTGAGTTATAGAAAGGCAACCCAAAAGCACCGTATACATTTGGAATAATCACACCATGGAATTTAGCACCTGTTATTTTGGCCCAATTTGCGAATAATTCTCTTGCTACTTTTTTCGAGTTTCCAAATGTGTTATTTCTCTCTTCTTGAATTGAAGATGAAAAAATTACTTGGCCCTTAAAACCTGTCCTTGTAAAAGACTCGATTAAACTTTTAGCCAAAGAAATATTAGCATTATATATTAAAGTTTCTTCACTATGTCGATTAAGTCCTGCTAAATGAATTATAATATCACATTTTGAAACAAAAACATCTAAATAATTACTTTCATTAAACCACTTTCTATCAAATTCGATTAATTCGAATTTGATGGCATCTAATTCTAATGTGCGACAAATGTGCCATCCGATAAAACCATTTGAACCTGTTACACCAACTTTAATCATAATTAATATGGATATTGTATCGCGTCTACTTCGCCTAAAATATCTTTACGAATTATTGGAAGCTTTAATAATAACTTTTTCATTCCTTCAACATCTAATATTGCTGTATTATGTGAGTGATACTCATTCAGATTCGCGATATCTGGCATACCCTCTGAAAAATACTGTTCATAGTTTAAATCTCTATTATCAGCCGGAATTCGATAATAATCGCCAAGATCTTCTGCCTTTATCATATCTTCTCTGTTAACCAGTGTTTCATATAATTTCTCACCATGTCTTGTACCAATTATTTTTATTTCACTTGTTGATTTATATAGTTCTATTAATGCCTGCGCTAAGGTTCCAACAGTTGCAGAAGGTGCTTTTTGAACAAATAAATCACCTTGATTAGCATGTTCAAAAGCATAAAGTACCAAATCGACAGCGTCCTCTAATGTCATCATAAAACGTGTCATATTTGGATCAGTCAAAGTCAAAGCCTTATTATCTTTTATTTGATCTATAAACAATGGAATAACCGAACCTCTTGAAGCCATGACATTTCCATATCGTGTTCCGCAAAATATAGTTTTATTTGTATCTAATATTCTTGACTTAGCAACCATTACTTTCTCCATTAATGCCTTAGACATGCCCATTGCATTAATAGGATATGCAGCCTTATCGGTACTTAGAACAACTACTTTCTTAACGTCAAATTGTTGAGCTACAGTTAAAACATTATCTGTTCCAATTATATTTGTCTTAACTGCTTCCAATGGGAAAAATTCACATGAGGGAACTTGCTTTAACGCCGCGGCATGGAAAATATAATCTACGCCATTTACTGCAGGAATTAAACTATCACGATCACGAACATCTCCTATATAAAATTTAACATTTTTATTGTTAACTCGTTTTCTTAAATCGTCTTGTTTTTTTTCATCTCTACTGAAGATTCTGATTTCAGAAAAATAATTAGTATTAATAAAACGATTTAATACGGCGTTTCCAAAAGAACCTGTACCTCCAGTAATTAACAATTTTTTATACTTCATATATATTTTTTAAAATAATTTAAATTAACTAAAAAAATAAAGTGTTTGTTTTTTTAATTCCTCAGTAAATGACAAAGTTAATAATGAAGTTTGAAAAGCTTTAATTTTAATATTCTTAACTTTATTATTGTCAAACTCAGAAAAAGAATCTAAAAATTCTGACCAATCATTGATTCTGTCTAAACTAAGTACCTTAAGGGCTTCATTATCTATTTGTTTCCAAGGTGTTAAGTCTGAAATCAATACCGGTACGGAACAGTTTAGAGCCTCACTAATTACATGTCCAAAATTTTCTCCCTTGGTAGGCAAAATGAACAATGAATACTTTGGTAAAATAAAGTAAGCACTTTCTGTATTTATTTCCCCCTTATATTGAACTGTAATATTTTTCGGAAGTTTTTTAATTAGATCTAAACATTTTTCCCAGTATACCTTATCCTCAATTGTTCCATAAATATCTAGATGCCAAATTGATCTCACAGACTGTAAAACACATAATAGAAAATCTAAATTTTTGTGTGGAACAATTCTAGAAAAAAATACAGCTTCTTTCCTTAAAGAATTAAAATTTATATGAGGAACACTATAATGTAAACTAACAAAGTTAGGCAAATTAATAATATTACCATTTTGTGGTTTAATTAATCTTTCTATATCATCTTTTTCATGAACGCTAGTAGAATGCCACTTAATTAATTTTAATGGCAAACAAAGAGTAATAATTTTTAAAACAATTTTCTTTTTGAAGTACTTGCTTTTCAGTGCGCTAATTGAAAACTCACCTCTTGGAGCAATGACTATAGATCCTAAGTCTTTCACTTTTGTCATTATCGATATATACAAAAAGGGAAGAATTGAAAAATAAAAGCTAAAAAAACTATTGAAATAATAAGTATCAACTTTGTTTTGATTGATTATTCTAAGGACTTTAAATTTCTTTAACTCAGAAGGAGTAAAATAATAAACTTTAGCCTTTCCAACCTGATTCCATTCGCCAAAAATTATGTTACTGTATAACTTCTGCTCGCCTAAGTCAAAGCCCCTAGTAAGTATGTAAAAATCAATATAATCTCCAAGTTCATTTACTAAATTAAATGTAGATTTTATAGGCCCGCCGCCTTTAAAGCCAGGATAATAATAGTCTACAAAACAAAGGACACTTTTTCTCACTATAAACTTTCAATTGATTTATTATACTTCTCACGCACAAATTCAACATAAAATTTATTGAAGTCAGGTAAATTATTCAAATTTCCATTTAACCATAAATTAATTGGGATTGAAAACCCGGTCTTATTAGGATTAAGAATTTCTTTAGGGATTCTTATTTTTGTTAATCCTGATAAAATATTTTTCTTGCCAAAATATTCAAAATCAGGAATCAGAGTTTTTAAATTTTCCAATAAACTTACATCTACAAATGGGGTCCGAAGCTCAACCCCGTGGGACATACTAGCCCAATCCGAATCTCTTAATAATTGATTATTCATGTATAGTTTTGTTTCAAGATATCCTAACTTATGTCTTTCGTTACCAATAATAGAAATTGATTGAATTACTATTTTTTCAAATTCATTAATTGAATCCGAAGTAAAACCAAATTCGCTCACTAGCTGATCAAAAGAAAACAAGCTTCTTTTTATGAACCAAAGACTTGGAATCGATACACCATATTTACTCAACATTTTAATTCTATCATTTTTAAATATTACTGATAAAGATTTGCTCAAGAGAATTTTTGAAACTTTACTATTGAAAAGATATTCAATTACATCAAATATTTTTTTTAATAATGTTATTTTTTTAAAATTATCATACCCGAAAAATAACTCATCGGCACCAACGCCTGATAGAACAACTTTTAGACCAGCTTCTTTTGCAGCTTTCGTTGCATACCATGTATTGATTCCATCAATAGTTGGCTGATCCATATCTGAGAAAATAAGATCCAAATCCTCTAAAAACTCTTCTTTTTTTACAACACGAACAATGTGCTTAATATCATAATGTTTTGCGACAATTGATGCTCGATTACCTTCATCTTTATTACTACCTCTATATTCATCAAAAACAATAGTAATTCCTACAATATCTTTGTAACCTAATTCTTTCAAAATCCCAACTAATAAAGTTGAATCTATACCTCCAGACAAAAGAATTCCTATCTTGACATCTGCCACCATATGCCGATTTACTGACTCAAATAAAGCTTCTTTTACTTTACTCTGCAGAAATTCTAATTTAACATTTCTATTAAGATATGTATTCCAATTACAATAGATATCGTTAAATTTAAAAACCTTAACATCAAAAGAATTTTGATATATATTAACTGTCCCTTGTTCGATAGGGTAAATTTTATCAAACCATGTGAAAGGCTCTTGAACATTACCAAATAGAAAAAAACTATGAACACCATTTAAGCTAAATTTATTGGGAATTAATTTCGTAGCTAAAATAGATTTAACCTGTGAAGAAAATACAATGCCATCATCAAAATGTGCATAATATAAAGGCTTAATTCCATAAGGATCTCTAGCGACAACTAATTTTTCATCCTTCAAATCATAAATAATAAAGGCAAACATCCCTTTCAATTTTTTAAAAGATAATTCACCCTCAAACTTGTATAAAGCCAGTATAACTTCAGTGTCAGAATCAGATATAAAATTGTAATTGTAGGAATTGAGGCTTTCCCTTAATTCTTGATAATTATAAATTTCACCATTAAATACGATTACGAATCGACCACAAGATGAAAACATAGGCTGATCAGCTGCCTGGGTATTATCGATGATTGACAATCTATGATGACCTAAAACAAGTTCCTTATATCTAAATTCTCCCGTTGAATCCGGACCACGCTTTTTAATTGCAGCCATTCCGTCTAGAATAGATTTTTCTGGAATTCTTTTTTTTGATACTATTGCGAAAATACCACACATAATTATTGAATTAAATAAAGATTTTTATACGATTCACAAAATGATTCTCTTGAAAATCTATTTGCATTAAATTTTCCTAATTCGACAAGCTTTTCTCGATAACATTTATCAGATATAAATTTAACCATACCTTCAAAAATGTCAGAAACTGAAAGTGGATCAACAAAAATTGCTCCTTCACCAGCAATTTCCTTCATTGGTGGAATATTACTAGTCAATACTGGTATACCTAGGGCCTGAGCCTCAACTATTGGCAACCCAAATCCTTCATATAAAGAAGGAAATAACAATAAATCACAGGATTTATAAATACTTATCACATCTTCTTGACTCAGATCACAAAAATGATAATAGCTTTGATTAACCTTCAATATTTGAGATAATTCTTCGGTCATCGGACCAATAATAATCCACTCACATTCGAATTTAGAGACTGCAAGGTGCAATCTAGTTAAATTTTTATTCCACGTAGTACCAATACTTAAAAATCTAGGGAGCCTTTGGTCAATAAAATTATACTTATTATTTTGTATAAAACCATCATCGAAAAAAATAGAAGGCACGCTATTATACACTACCAATATCTTCTTTGCAGCAAAACCAAAAAATTTTATTAATCTATCTTTAGTAAAATCTGAAATAACTACTACTTTTTTTGACCAAAGAATTGGTAATAAATACCAAAATATAAATATAACCCAATACCGAATGCCATTATACCTCTCTAGTAAATTACAATCATGAATAGTTAAGATGACTTTTTTTCTATTGAAGAAAAGTGCTAAATAATGACAGTCGCCTGTAATATGAACAACATCATATTTATAATTAATTTTAAATACAAAATAAATGTTTTTAACGATATTAAAGAATGAACTTGAAGGGTATTTGCAATAAAATCTATGAAAATTAAAATCACTCATGTGTTCCTCAATTCCGCTAAAAACATTTTCAATGCTAAAAAAGGAACGACCAGGACAACGAAAAATTAAAAGAATTTTTAACATTTATTTTTTGTTATAAAACAGCAATTTATGCAAGGGCGTAATATCAAAAACAGGTGGTTAGAAGACTTCCTTCAATACCTATTATTCTTTATGATAAAACTAAATTTTTGAAGAAATATAAAAATAAAAGTAGCTGAAATTATACTTAATACAGAGTAAACCAAAGATGTCTCGTCCAATCTAAGCATTAGATAACTAAAATAATATTCGCTAATCAATAAAATTTTAAAGCCTCCTTTAGAAATAAAATTAATACATAAAGAAATTAGAGTTCCATAGAATAGAGAAAAAGAAATCACCCCGAAAAATCCAAAACCAAGGTACTGTTCATTAAAAAAACCAGCTGCTGATGCCGAAACAACTTTATTAAAGTCATATTCTTCCTGCCTTATTCGAAATGTGTGAATTTCTCCTGGTCGAAAAACTGGCTTATCCGGCCAAAATAATCTAGGAATTAATGTGTAAATAATCGGGCCGAAAACTTCATTAGGGACAAAACCATCACGATCTGTTATATAAGTAGTTATAGTATGTGAATTGGTTAAGTTTAATCTCGAAAATATCACATCAAAAAAGAAAGTGTACTGATCAAACGAGATGTTTTCTGTAGCCATTTTGAATATTTCAATTGTTGAAAATTTAGTTGAATTATCCCAAACATTTAAGCGAATAACTGTAATGTAGGCTTGTAGAAAAATTAATAATAAAAAAGATGAAGAAATAATTAGGACTCTTGCCTTACGACTTTTATAGTGCTTGAATAACAATACTAGAAAAGGAAGTAGAGGTAAGATTATTAATTCTTTCATGCCAGAATCTAGATAGAAAAAAGTAATTAGTAATCCCAAAAGAAACGAAATATATAATCGAAACTTCTTGCTTGAAAGGCTATCTGAATACTTGAATAAAATGACAATACACATAATGTGTAAAATATTAAAAACTTGACTTAAGGCTCCAAGATCAATTTTTGATATTCTCTTGATAAATAAAAAAATTATGTATAATAAAACGAATATCAAATACCGATTATTTGCAAATGTTATTAAGTTTGTTTCTTTCCTTTTATTCAGAAAAAAAGTGAAAGAAGTAAGTAGACAAAATACCCCAAGTGCAAAAATAAATTCCGACTTAAAGATATTCAGTAATAAATTTTTTGTATAATCTGCAGATAGAGGTATTTGATATTCCCGAAAACCAAATAAAATAGTATCGAAAATTGAAACACCCCTTTGAATAACTAAAAAATAAAGAAGTACATTGATGAAAATGTAATTATGGAATTTAGTTTTAAAAAATGATTTAAGAATTACAAAGTAAATTAAAATAAAACAATGGAGAGCTGTTACGCCTAATCTAGGAGACAGTTCAGAAAAAGATAAAAAATAATACAGTGAAAGTAACGAAAAAAGAAAAATTAAAAAATAAATAAAATGTTTAATCATGGAATCGTAAATTTAACTATTTCGATTTTATATCTTCTACAATTTTTAACAATATCTTGTCATAGCTATAGAAACTGTTTATAGATCTTTTGTGCCCTGCTAACTTTATTTTTTCACGTTCAAAATCGTTAATTAAATAATATTTGACTTTACACAACAGATCCTCATCTGAGGAGAAAAAAACTGCCTCTTTTTCATGAGCAAACAAATTTCGGTGTTCAGATGTGTCTTCCGCAAGCATAAAACTGCAAGAACCAGGTATTTCCATTGAACGAGTTGTTTGTAAATCTCTAGCTACCTTTCTGAGAAAATGTAAATTAACTTTAGTCTGGTTAAATATTTGATTTACTTCATCTTCCATAATCCATCCACCCTTAACAATTATATTTTTATGAAAACCAAGATACTCTTGCCACCCTGGACCGAATACATGTATAATAAAATTTGCATCAGCTAAAAAAATTATAGATTTAAATCTTTCTTCTTCAAATCCACCAACAAAACTCAAGTCATATTTATATTTTCCATCATTATTAATTAATTTATAAACAGTATTATCATAAGCATTATCATAGAAACGAGCATTCATCACGCCAAATTTCTTTAATTCTTCTACATTATAAGACTTTGTAGTAATAAAGTGATCATAAAATGGAAAACTATTTATTAAATTGAATGATAGATTACGTTTCAATATTAAATCATCACAACTGTAACCTACTATTTGAATATTTTTAGATTGATTTTTTAATTTAATCAATGTCTCACGTCTAATTCTTAAGCCCTTTTCAATCCAAATTATATTTGGATTGAAGTCTTTAACGAACTTTAAAATTCTTTTATTGACTGACCACCAATCTAAATAAATGTAATAATGACAAAATATCCGATCTAAATATTTAAGGAAAAAAGGTAAAGAACCATCCACATTGCAATCCAACACATTAAAGCCAATCCTTTTAAATGCTAGTAACCTTTGTTTAGTTGTACTTCCGGGTTGAATATGTCCAACAAATAGCAATTTCATATTAATTAGTTTAACTTCAAACATCGCTCAATCTCAAGAACTGTTGTTTTATGAGTCCAAAAACTAGCTAGCACATTAGCTGTATGTATTGCATTTAACCTCCATTGTTCTGTAAAATTTCTATATGTAACAACCTTTTCTATTAAATCCAAATAGTCTCCACTTCGATAGACTAAACCAGAAATTCCACTATTTATCAAATCAACCGCACTGCCAACGCCATCTGATACTATAACTGGTAAATCACAAAGAATCGCTTCGTGTACAGATACTCCCCATTGTTCTATATTTGCAGGATGTAAAAAAATATCACTGGCAAAATAAAGTTCAATTAATTCATTATATGATAAATACCCTGTCAATGTAATTCTAGTGACCAAATTTCGAGCACTAATAAATTCTTTAATTTCATTCATTAGATACCCGTCTCCAACCAATATCAAATGTATATTACTACTACTTTCAACGAGCACTTCGAATGCCTTTAAAACAGTAAATGGATCTTCCCTGGGAACAAATTTTATAACTGAGATTGTCACAAAATCAGATTCATTAATCGAGAGTTTTTTTCTCCAATCAAGTCTAAAAGAATTTGAGTGTATCTTCTTTGTTTCGATAAATATTTCATCTATGCCATATGGGAAATAAAATAAACTCTCAGAGGTCATACCAAGCTTTTTCATTGAGTCGCAAGAAAGTGTACTTACAGGAAATCCAAAATTGAAAAATTTATATATAAAACTTAAAATAGTTTTTTTTACAAATAATTTAAAAAATCCTTTATCATATTTAAGTACGGTGTCTGCGCGTAGTCCTACTTTGAAACCAAGTAATTTACAAATAAGCAAAAGATATAAATGTCTTAAACTACTATATCCTGATATTATAACAAGATCAAAGTCTCTAACGAAAAGCATCTTATAAATATTAACAAAATAGTTACTATTTATTCCAACACCTAATGTCTCGATTTCATTGTTTATTAAACTCCACCCACTATTTCTATTAATTTCTGGATCATACAATTCAATATTTGCAACATCCCACCTAGTGTAGTGCATTGTAACAGAAAAAGAATCTTTTAATTTAATTTGTTCAAATAGGCCAGTATCAAATTGTGTAGGCTTGTTTTGAATAATTAAAACTTTTTTTTTCGTCATTTGTGAGAACATTATAGTGGAAAATTGATTTTTTTTATGCCAACAAACTAATTATTACCTATCTGTAAAACTAAAAATAAATCGATCTTAAATTCATATGGGGAAAAATAAAATCAAAAGAATTAACTTAATTAAAGACTGTTTTCAGAAAAACTTAAGATCTAACAATTGTTTGAGGATTATCAACTAGTATTTGTTAGATTAATTATTAAAAATTAAGAAATCAACAAGATTAGTAATTGAAATCTAAAATAATCTTCAAAAAAATAGCACTACAAAAAAGTAATTTTAGTTAAATACTTGTAAATGAAAGTGGAATTTTAAAATTAATGCAATGAATCTACTGATTTTTTTATAAAAAACATGAAATATAATGAATTAATAAAAATTGTGATAAGAGTAGAAAATAAAATTGAAAAAGACAAACCAATCAAACCAAACATGTTATAAAAAATACTCAAAGTTGAAAATAGTAAACTAAGTGAAACCAATGTTGACATAATTAATACTTTTCCTTTATTCAAGTATATAAAGTAAACTTCAAAATATTTGTTTAAAGAAATAATGTTATTTGCTAGTAACATCAAAGGGATAAGATATAAATAATCAGTATATATTTTTCCAAAAAATAAAAAAATTACTGGATATGCTAAGGTAAATAAACCTATCGAAACCAAAACATTCATTAGCAAAACAGTAGCAAAATCTTGCCGCACTGATCCAACTATTCCTTTCTTTATGTTTTGAGTTAACTGAACTGCCCTACTATTCCAAAATCCGTCAGATACAACAAAAAAAAGGGAAGAATACATAAAGCAAATATAATATTTGCTCAATATCCCTGCTTGAATAGTTAGTTGACCGATATATAACCGATCAATAGTGACGTTAAAATATCCAATTATAGATAAAAGTAACATTGTAGAGCAATAGGGCAATGATTCAATAATATATGAAGTTGAAAAAGACTTGAACCTAACTTTTTTTAAACTTGTCCTATCAAAAATAAAAATAACAGATAAGTATGATAACATTAATGGTATAAAAATAGTTTTCAATTTTAGCAACCCCAATAGAATTAAAATTATTAATAATAAAAACTCAATCGCTTTCTGCAGGATAATTCCTCGAACGTATAAACTAGATTCTAAATTCAGCTTTTTAAAATTTATGCCAATTGAGAATAAAATTGAAAGGTAAGATGAAATTATAAGTAAAATAAATTCAAACTGAGAAATTATTTGGATTCCCAAAATATTAAAAAAAAAGGAACAAATAACTAAAAAAATAAAAACAATCGAACTCAAAGTAATGGCGGTTGTGTAAAAAGTATCATAATTAAAATCTTCCTTGAAGTATATTTTATCTATAGAATTGTGGAATTGAAGAGAAATAACTTGATTAAATATTGGAAACAAGCTCATTAAATATATATATCTGTCAAGTGTTTCAACTGAGATTAGGCGAGCCAGTACAATAGTGTTTATAAATCCAAAAGCACGAAGAAAGAAAGTGCCAAATATGAAATTTTTAATATG
>Ga0315907_10006211_pt1 | contig 12728 bp, 12 predicted proteins | sample LakEriMetagenome_3_FD_203525 | JGI IMG/M metagenome (GOLD analysis project Ga0315907, IMG submission 203525) | Freshwater fungal communities from buoy surface, Lake Erie, Ohio, United States - Buoy 12 MA123 | ecosystem: Environmental > Aquatic > Freshwater > Lake > Lake biofilm | place: USA...
AGGTGGCGTCCAGAAGTTCAAGTTGTACGACGGCCGCGAGACCTCCGAGTCCAACCGCGTCAAGTCGCTGACCTCCGACGGTGCCACCGCCGGTGCCATCAGCGTCTCCGCTGGCAACCTCGAAGCCAAGAAGGCTGTGTTCCTCACCGCCTCCGCGAACGCCCTGACGGCTGATAACCTCGTCATCGCCGCCGCATCGTCCTCGACCGCAGACCGCAACGCCGCCGCCGCTCTGGCGAAGTATCGTGCGAACCTGCACCTCGAAAACGCCAAGTGCAAGGGCTTCATCATCCCTTGGGACATGCTCGAAGTCCGCTACGGCGGTAACATCGCTCAGGTTCGCGAACTCACCGAAAACGGCGGCGGCCCTCGTCGCATGATGGAGGCCATGGCGGCTCTGCTCGTCCACAGCCCCCTGACCTTCGGCATGTTCGACTACAAGGCGAACAACGCCTAATCGGGTACGGACGTGGCTGGTCTTGAATCCATCCACGAATCCATCCCCGACGAACTCATACCAGACATGGTAGCCGAGTTCCGTCGGGGGTGGGCCCTCCGTAAGGCTCAGGCCGCGGCCACTAAAAAGGCCATGGCTCAATTCAACCAACTTCAACACCGTCACGTTGAAGGTCTTGGACAAATGTCGGCCCGTATTCCTGAGGAGTCCTACCATTACTGGGGGATGAGACTTGGGTACCAATGCTGGCGTGACGATGGGTTCATGAAGGAGTTCCTTCGTGATAACCCCGAGTGCAGGGTGAACTCCAAAGCGGAGAACACCACCCTGCTGGTCAACGGCACCAAGGGCCTCGTAGATGCCCACGGCCGTCTACTTTCTTAATGAACACTCCCCCCAAGAAGGCTTCCAAGCCAGCGGGTCAAATTCCAGACCCGGTACCGATGCAGACCTTCAGGGATGCGTCCGCCTTCTACGCGGCCAAAGCGGCACTCAAGGCCGCAGGCAGGGATACCCGCTCAACGGTCAGCCTTGATGGAACCATGACCTTGGGTGCTACCAACTACCAGAGACGCCCTGAAGGCAAGGGCAACAACCTGAAGCCAGCCCCGTGAGAAGCGTCTACTTCAGCGAAATCCTCCACACGGCCCTGCAACTTGCCGGGTTGGACCGTGGCCTGACTACGCCTGAACGCTTCTCCATGGTCAGGGACTTCGCCTCAATGCGGCTTCGCTCCGTCTGGGAGATGAACGAATGGACCGACCTGAAGGTCATCACTCAGTGCCCCGTCGTCTTTTCTGGCGAGCGTCGCACCGTCCCCCTCGCGGCCTCCCTCGGTCAGGTCATCACCATCTGGGACAAGGACCCTCTGGCTTACAGTGCCACCCAGCGTGACTTTGAACTGATTGACGGCACCATCACCATGCGTAGCCGCCGGGAGGACAGCGTCTGGGTCGAGACCCGCAAAGAGTCCCCTAGGCTGTTCGGCGACGCTTGGAACACCAGCCAGTCCTACCGCAAGGGGGCTCAGGTCTACTACGACTCTGGCTCGGAAAGCGGTTCCCTTGTCCCTGTCAACGGCTTCCCCGTGCAGGGCGACTTCTATGAGTACACGGGCGAAAATCCTTCAGGCACTGGGTCTATTCCTACGGTTGCTTCGTGGCAACGGGTCGTCATCCCGAAACTCTTTGCCAACGCCGTCATCCATGGCGTCCATGCTGACTACCGCCGCTCTACGAACGAACTCGAAGCGGCCCAGTCGGCGGAAGCGGACTACGCGAAAGCGGTAGACTCCGCCCTTGACCAGACCCTGCGTCAGCAGGGCTCGACAAGACCCATCAATTTTAGAGGATACTAACATGTTCAAACTACTCCCCCAACAGATTCCGAGCGTCTCCGTGACCTCGTTTGACAACGCCGCCAGTGCCAAGGTGCTGGACCGGGCACGTAACCGCCGCATCTTCGGCATCGTCAACAGGGGGACCACCGTCATGGAAGTTCGCCTGAACGAGGCTGGCAATGGCGACCCCATCTTCCTGAAGGCGGCATCCACGCTGACAGCGGCTGATGGCGGTAGCCTTGAGTTCAATGGCTACAACGGCTACGTTTACGCCAAGGGCACCGGCTACGTCTACCACTTCTCGGAGGAAGTCTAATCCATGCCAATCTACACTGGTGGTGGCGGTGTCGCTGGCATCACCGTCGAGACCGACCCGTCGGCTCTCAAGATGGCCAACAACCTGAGCGACCTTGTAAACAAGGGCACCGCTCGGACCAACCTCCAATTGTCGTCGTTTTACGCCGCCCTCACGCACAGCCATGCGATTAGCGACGTAACCAACCTTCAGACGACCCTAGACGGCAAGGCGGCAACGTCCCATTCGCATGCTATTTCGGATGTAACCAACCTTCAGACCACCCTTAACGGCAAGGCGTCTACGTCGCACACTCACGCAGTTTCCGACGTTACTGGCTGGGATACGATTACTGACGCCAACCAAGGGTTTATTCTAACCCTCAATGGCACAAGTCTGCTTTGGACTGCACCATCTCCGATTACTACGGACGCCCCCTCTGACGGCTCTCAGTACGCCAGACAGAATGGCACGTGGACAGTCATTAGCGGTGGTGGTGGCGGTGGCGGCGGTAACGGCGGTAGCGGTATTTCCGACGCACCTAGTGATGGAAATGTCTATGGCCGTGTTAACGCAACATGGGTGTCGCTGTTCAACAGCATGGAAACGGCCGCTACCCAGTCTTGGGTTAACGGACTTGGATTCCAGACTTCCACGGACGTAAGCACTTATGTTACGGGCCTTGGCTATCAGACCTCCAGTGACGTCTCCACGTATGTGACTGGTCTTGGATACATCGGCGAGGCACCTACCGACGGCTCGCAGTATGTTCGCCAGACCATCATGGGTACGTCTCAGTGGGTAGTTAACTCTGGGTTCACCCATAGTGACGCTCCAGATTCACAGTTGTACCTGCGTACGGCTGGTACTTGGAGCCTGTACAACGGCATTTCTGATGCACCTAATGACGGCTCGACCTATGGCCGACAGAACGCCGGTTGGGTGACGATTCCCTCAGCCATTGTAACTGCGGCTTCGTCTGGCACCAACAACAGCGGCTACACCAACGCCCAGTTCGATACCGTCCACTACCCTTCGGAACTGGCCCTGACCATCAACGGGACGACTTACTACGTCCCCGCTAGGACGTGATTCGTAGGGGGTCCATAGTCGTACCTACGGCCCCTTACGTAGTCCATCATCCTTGGCAGGTTGAGTGGATTAAGGGCACTGAGTTGAGGTGCTTTACCGGAATCCTCGCTGACTCGGCGATGATTGCCAATGAGCAGTACGAGCCGACTAGGTTCCCGCAGAACTCGGCTATGTCCATGTCCGTTACTACGCAGGGCATCTCTGCCAGAAGGCTTACCCAAGGAAGGGTCAGGATGTCATCTTTGCCATTCCCTACCGGTGCCAAGACTGGTTCGGTAGTAATCAGGCTTAACAGGGATGGCTTTGGTCGCACTGACCAGACGAATGCCGAGCCGCTGGACGAGCAAAAAGGGTATGCTTCTTGGCAGGAGAGCGAGATTATCGGCTCTGGCTCGGCAGATAGCGTCTACCTAGTCCTTCACAAGTCTGGGTCTTTCTGGTATCTAAGTTGGATTGCTCAGGCGGACCTTGAGGATTCCGACATAAGGATAGCCGTAATCAAGAAGCGGACGGGAAGGGGAATCAAAGACTGGACGTTGCTTCAACTGTGGAAAAGCGACTTCAGCGACAGAAAGGACGAGACGCCGTTCTTGGTCACGCACTCCCACAAGAATGCGTTCAAGATAAACTCTGGCTACTGCACCTACTACCAACTGGATACCAACCTTAACGTTGATTCGGAAGGAGAAATGCAGGGTACCAGCGATTACATCCGCTACGCACCAGATACCATGTCCACGTACACTGGGACCGTTAAAATCGAGAAGCCTACCGTATGGTATCAGTCGACACCTAAGGACGAGCCATTCCCGCCGACTCCTGCACCCGTAGACCCTAACGCTCCTCCTCCAACGCCTCCCCCCACCCCTCCGCAGGAGCCAGAGCAAAACCCAAGCCCAACCTTAGATGGCGATTACTTTGTCTGCGACTCGGCAGTCAGTAGCAGTTGGAGCGTGATACTCGGACATCCAGTGCCATCGCACATGGCTCCATCGCTCTACATTGTCCCTAGGGAATTCGCTAGGGTTAACCTTATGGTGGACGTCGCAGTCCCCGGATACGGTATTTACGTACAAGCACCAACCGAAACGAAGACGTATGGCCAAGAGGACCTAGGAGAACCGCAAACGATACTTCAGTACAATCTCGTATCAGAGCAGGTTGAAATTCCCGGTTCGCAACCTCCAGAGTACTACACCACGTATCATTTGGAGACCTATGAGCAGCAAATCTGGCCTCAGCAACATGAGCATACTTTGTATTTTCCTAAGTTTGAAAGCATGGATGCCTTCTGGACCATGGTATGCTTCAGGGGTATCGTAGTCGCCCACATGGACTGGTCTTCCACCGATGAGAAATGGACTGTTAAGCAATTTCATTCTGGGAATGCGACCATACCCAACTCCACGCCAATTCTGAATTATCAGTATGTTCAACAAAACGCCGAAACTACCTTTCAGGATTACGTGGCCGAGCGTTACAACATCAATGACCACTTCTGGACCACATCCTACGGAATTTCATCGAACATCACCGGTGCCGTTGAGGACGCGAATTTGATGTGGCAAGATGCTGGACACATGGGAAACTCAATTAACGCACGACTAATCAAGTACTAACATGCCACGCGAATTCCAACAAGACGGCGAGGTCTCCTTCGGGGGCTTCAACAGTTTCCCGAACAGTTCCTCGTTCGACCCCAACAAGGGCATCCTTGAGTCGTCGGTCAACATGCGTATCGACGCCGGGGTAATGCGTCCGCGAAACGGGTGCGTCAAGGTATCCGACCCGCTTCTCGGGGACTGTGCCTACGCGGCCTCCTCCCATGGGGCCGAGGACTACATCCACGTATTCTCCGTCGGCGGTCAGGTAAAAAGCCTCTGCACCAGCAATCCGTACGTCACCCCGACGACCCAGCCAACCCCTCCTAGGCCCTACATCAAGTGCTCCGGGCAGGGCTACGCCACGCTTGGGTCGATTGAAGCCGCCAACACCGCCGACTGGAACGATGAGTATGACTTTGCCACCTGTTGCAACGTCGTCGGACGAATGGCCTACGCCAAGGGCGACCAAATCTGGTTCTCGCTGTTCGGTGGCGTACAGCCATTCGACCCTGACACGCTCTCTCTGACCCTAGGGACCTACGACGCCATCCTTAAACTGCACTATTCCAACACCACCCGTAAGTTGTACGCTTTTGGTGCTTCCAGCGTCTACGAGGTGGAGCCGTCATTGACTGCCGCGGCCTTGTCCGAGGGGAAACCCAACGAATCCTTCTTCGCCAAGATTAGACTGCTTTCCGCTCAAGAGGGAATTGCGGCCCCAGACACGATTGGCGAGACAAACGGCTCAATCATGTGGCTGGACAATGGTGGCCTCACCAAGATTGACCTAGGAAAGGGCATGATTGAAGGGGAAGGGCCGATTTCCGACCCTATCTTCGACATCTTCGGGGAGCGGAATAGTGCCGAGTTGGCCAATTGCACGGCCGTAGCCTGCCAAGGACGCTATTACATCGCTTACCCTTCCGTCGGCTCTGGGCCAAATGACCGCGTTTTGGTCGTAAACACCACACTTCCGGGCACTTTCGAGAGCATCGACGCCTATCCGTTCAGTATCAAGCACCTCGTAAAAGCCAGAGACTCGTTGGGCATCCTCAGGGTGTACGCCGTGACTCCCAATGGCACGGTCTACATGCTCGATGAGGGGAGCACGGACGCTGGAACCGCCATCCAAGCCTCATTCAGAACCCGCGACTACAACTTCCGCACCGACTTGGACAAGCGGTACGACGCCGTAACCATGAAAGTGGATACGAAAGGCCCGGCGACCTTCGAGATGCGGTTTCTGACCGTTAATCCAGACTCATCCACGGCAATCGACAGGGTCGACGGCAACCTCGGCACAACGGTTCGGCGTGCTTTGGCTGGAAAAAAGTCCGTCGGCGGCAAGGTGGAGGTAGTTGTTTCTGCTGGTCGACCTCACTTCTATTCCGTATCTGTTGATGCAACCGTTGCTGGCCGCTCCATCTTTAGTGTTTTCTAATGGCACCTCCTACTAAACTTTACGCAGACTACGGAACGGGCACGCTTCCGTCGGCTTCTGGCTTTAAGTTCGTTACTCGGGACCCGGGTAAGGAAATGGAGTACACCGTACAATGCCTGAGCGACATCATGAATCCGGCGGGTACTTGGGCTACTGCCGAGAAGAACGCTGGCACAATTCTCAAGACGCGATTCGGAGAAGTCGAAGCCACCCTTAGCACGACCCTTGATAACAGATGGGATGCGAAACTCGCGGAAATCAAGGATGAGATTCTTGGCACCACCAGCAGTGCTTCCGAGTTTGCCTACGGGCAGTACCTGAAGGGCATGAGTGCCGCGTTCGGCGGAGGCCACACGAACATTGGAATCTTCGCAAAGGTTACGAGCGAGGAGAGAAGAATCGCCGCAATCGACGCCACGACAAAATACATGCAAAGCATCAACTCGCTGAGTTATCAGTCTACCTCCGCCATGCCGCTTGTCGTTCCAATCGAGTCGCAACTGGTGGCAGATGCCTCCGCTTCTGCCGTCGAGGCATACGCCATGGGTGAAATCAGGAACCAGCAAGTCAGACAATCCGAGGCGGCTGGAAATCTGCTCGCCACCCTTGGACCGAACATGGGTAACGCCGCCACGCCGTACGAGGAGACTCTCGCTTTCGCTTCGGTTAATGCAACAGGCCTAGCCGCTAAAACTAAATGAACACAATGCAACTAGGGGACTACCGCGGGGGTCGTGATAGCATCACGAACCTCATGGGTGCTCAAATTCCCCAACTTCAGAACATCAACCAAGCCGCAATCGCTTTTGGCTCTATCGGTCTTCAGGGCATGGCACAAAGACATGCCATCGAGGACAAGTACAACCTTGAGTTGCGAAACCAGATGATGGGCAATCAAGCCCAACTTTCCGACAGGCTAATGGTCGCCAAGCAGGCCGCAGAACAGGCCGCCGTTGACGAGCAAAGCATGCTTGAGGGCGAGACTGGTGCACTTACCGACTGGTACGGCCTTGTGATGAGCAAGTACGACCCGAATAGCCAAGAGTACGCAACGGCCAAGCAGGCCTTGGACATGATTACGAAGGCTTCCAAGGGCAAGAACCTGAAGTCCAAACAGGCCTACATGAAGTGGGTCAAGGAATACGGCATTGATAAGCCTATCAACGTCGGAACTTTGGGTGGTCTCGGATTCAGGCAGAATGAGCCTGTGGCAGAAAAGCCAACCGCCGCCGCAGACAAAAAGCCCACCCCGGTCCCAGTAAACCCAAACTCATTCTGGGCAACTAGGTCCAGATTCAACTCAAAGGGACCTTAATTATCATGGGAATCATCAAGACTGTACTTAAAGCGGGCGACAAGGCCATCAAGGCCGGCCAAAAACTTTACAACAACACTCCTGTTGGTAGCGTTCTGTCTCTTGGCGGCAGAGATGTTAGCAGGAAAATCACCAAGTATGGGACAAAACTAGCCAACAAATGGGGTGCTTCAAATGCCGCCGGGACTCTTGGCGAAAGAATCGCCCTTGAGACGACAGGCCAACTGGGAAATCTGGCACACGTCGGCGGCCTCGCGGCAGGCGGAGGCCTTTACTCTGGTGCCGCCGGTGCCGCCATGGAAAAGTTCAACCCTAGCGAGGAATACGTGAGTCCGACTGGCGAAACCGCCGACCCGGACGACCTCGCCAACGACGATGAGTTTCAGAAGTTCAAAAACCAAATCATTTACGGTCGTGCAATTACGGACGATGAGTTCGACCAACTGGTTATCTCTGGCGAAAAAATCCCAATCAAGAACTTCGATGCCTACCAGCAGTTTTTCACAACCGAGGTCAACGAAGACGGCAGACCAGTAATCACTCCGAAGGACGATTTGATTAGATACTGGACGGACGTTAAGGACGCTGGTGAAAACATTTACAACGGTGAGGGCGGCTGGCTTAGTAACTTCAGCCTAGACCCTACCGATTTGTTGCCGAAAAAAGTGGGCGGTTACAGGGTCATGCCAAACGGAAGCCTTAGCGAAATGATTACAAACGGGCTCGCCGGTGGAAGCCCTGCCGACTTTACGAGAGACCCGGCCGTGCAGGAAGTCCTGAGCAAAGCACAACTTCAGCGTGATTTTGAAGAAAGGTACAGAGGTGACTATGATTTCGGCCTTCTGCGTGAAGGCGAAAGGGTCCAACTTCAAAACCCGTTCGCTGAAAGAAGCACCGAAGGCATGAGTGTTACTCGCGGCTCCAACAGGATGCTTGATGCGATGGACAAGCCAGTAGATGACGGCATGATTCATGACGAGGATTACGACACGCTGGTGAACCTTCGTAACGATGAGGGTAACGATAACACCCAGCAAATTGCTGACATTGTCAGAAGCAGGCCGGAACTGCTTCAGTATTTCTCACCCAGCGTTGCGGCATCTATTGCCGACCAAGTTGGTGGTGCCGAAGGCAGGAATCAGATTCTCGGAAAGGCTGGCTATTCAGGCTTTGATGCGTATGCCCCCGCCGCGACACCCGCACGAACCCCGTACGGCTCGCCCTCCTTTGCTCCGTCGGCAACCTCTGGCAGACTAAGTCCTGCTATTGCCCCGACGGCGACTCCCGCCGCCCCTGCCCCTGCCGCGGGCCCAGCCCCGACCCCCGCCGCCCCTGCCCCTGCCGCAGGCCCTGCTCCAGCCCCAGTCGCCCCAACGGCCGCAGGAAGCGGCTATGGCCCTACACGCTTCTCCCCCGGAGGCCCTAGTGCGACGACCGGAGCAACCCCAGCCGCTCCATCCACCGCCGCCACACCGGCGGCCGTTGTGGCCGCGGCGGCAAGCCCATCCTCTGCCGTTATGCCGCCAGCCTTGCTGGCAAGACCTGCCGGTGGTGCATCTGCCGCTGGAACCGCGGCCCCGATTGTCAACTTTGGTGCAGCAAGGTTTAGTTCCAACGCAGGCAGGGCCACCGCCGCCGCAGGAACCACACCACCTCCCGCTGGAACCAAGCCGCCTGCTGGCACGGCTCCAGCCCAAAAGTCCCCCGTCGACTATCGTGCCCAGCGTTATGGCTCGATGACCCAAGACCAGATGAACACGGCATACATGAATGACGTCTTTAAGCGTAGGATGGGCTACACCAGCAAGCCAATGGATGCTCAACTTTCGGCCTTTGGCGATGCCTATGGAATGGACGAAGGCTCGATGAATGCGGCCATGGACAGGCATTACGCTGGTGCAAAGGCTAACGCCGGTCCGTATGCCCGTGCTGTTAAGCCAGCCAACTGGGATTCTACCTACGGAGAGTGGGACCAGACCGAGCAAGACATGGCACAACTCGTACGCAGGGGCGTCGCAAGACCCGAGGAAGTCATGGGTCTGCCATCAACGGCAATGTACGGAGGCAAGCAAACCAGAGTCGGACCTTTGAGCCTTAATCTGCCAGACGCTACGAACCTTGAACAGCAGTACAGAAATCAGGCCGCAAGAACTGGAATCTTTGACAGCAGGGAACTGGCCAGAGTTCGCGGAGTTCAGTCACAAATCAATCAAGGCCAGCAAGACGTTGCGGACCTGAACAAGACATTTGACCCACTAATTAACATCTTCAAAAAAACCAGATAACACACAAACATGGCTACTAAACCAGTTGCTACACTTGCCGAAAAATTCGGCAAATTTATCATCGCCACCGCCAAGGGGGCTAAAAACGTAAGCGGCAGAGTGATTACAAAGCCCGGCCGCATGGGCGAAGACTTCGCCAAAGGACTTGGCGTCGGCCCTCTTAGGGTTAAGAACCCGCCTGTCAGAGGCCCGGGAGGCAGGATGTTGTCTGGCGGTGAGAAAATGACAAAGACGGGAATCGCGGCCCAAGGTGCTGGCTATGGCCTTGGATACGGGGCTCCAATTACGCTCGGCTATCAGTTGATGGGCGGAAATTCCTCCGCCGACCCGGCCGCCGCTCCAGCAGGAGTTCCAAATACGGTAGGTACTCCACGTGTTGCCAACGGTGTTGTAGATGAAAACGGAATCCCTCAGGAAGAATCTGACGCCATTGAACAGATTAACCAGAAGTTCCTTGCTGGCACCAGAAGCATGAATCCTGCTCGTTATTCCGCCATTGAAAAGATGGCACCTTGGGCCCTAGCCGCGGCCGAAAGAATGTCCGAAGATGAATTCCTCACTATGAGAAACGAACTCGTTTCTGGTAAAAGGAAAGCCGCCGATGTCCACAAGGCCATGGCAAATAGGGTTGCCCATGACCTTGAAGCGTCCAGAGACATCGGGACCAAGCCGTATGCCCTTCCGGGCGTTGAATACGACGCCCAAGGCAAGAACGGAAGGGTTGTCATGATTGTCCCCGTCAAGGGCAAGGACGGCAGATACTCCTACACCTACACCTCGGTTCCCATCGAAGAATAATGGAGTCCGACGACGATACCTTTTCGGTGTCACCGCAGGATGTGATGCGTAACGCTGGGCCTCAAATGGGTCCTACGCAGGGTGGCTACTACCCACAGCAATCGGAGGCCTACAGGCGTGCTGGCATGAACCCGCTTACGCCCGTAGCACATCTGTTCGAGAGCAGTGCCGTAAGGGCCAAGATGCCTGCATCCATTCAGTACCCTGAAATGGCCCAGCAAAAGCGTCAGACGTCCACTGCCCAGCAGTCGGCTTTTACCGCAGATGCTGATTTCTACGGCAACAGGATTGGGGACCTTACTGCGGCGGCCAACCTGCTGTCGGACAAGGAAGGACGTAGCACGTTTAACATGTTTGAGGACTTTGACATGGATTTTGGAGTAGGCGACGGTGCACCCAACACCCCCACCGGTAACGTAAAGTTCAGAATTGTGCCGAAGGGCGACAGGGAGGCCATGGGTCCGGACGGAAAACCAGTAAAGATTCCCGTCTGGATTCTTGCTAAGAACAGCGGCGTGAAGTCGGTTCCGTTCAAGGGTGGTGGCGAGAATGCGGCCAAGTACAGGCAGATGCTATCTACCTCGCAAGGCCTGTTCAGGAACCTGAAGGAACTAGAAGGCATTTACAAAAACAAGACCTTCCTGAATAGGTTCAGTTGGTCCGACGAATCCACGGTGAGCAGGGGCTTGGAGGGCTTTGTCCTTCAGGACCTGTCCAAGGTATTCCAAGAGGCGAAGGCCCTTGGCGGTGCTTCGTCCGACAGGGATTTGTCTTTGATTGAGTCGATGTCTCCCCAGCGTGCCTCCACCTTCTTCGGCAGGTACAAGGGGAATGAACTGGCACTCATCAACAAACTCAGAGCCATGACCATTGAAAAGGTCAGGAGCGTCGCCTTGGCTAACGGCATGGACATGCTCCCGGAAAGCCAGCGTCAGGCCAAAGCAGTTGACACTAGCAATCTTCGTGCAAAATCCTCTGAAATCAAATGATTCAAGGACAAGCACCCGAAGCAGGAAACCCGGAAGAATTCAACAGCGGTGCAAGGTACGCACAGCAACTGTTTGAACTCGGCGGGTCCCTTGACCTAGGACCATCCATCGAGCAAAAGACGGACGGCTCTTATGGGGTCGCGGACATCCAGAGGCCAGAGGATGTCCTTTCTTTTTACGAGCAAAACCCAAATCTCAAGTTGGACCTTAATGCCCCCGACTGGGAGAGCACTTGGGACAAGTTGAGCGAGGGCCTTAAGAATAGGCATACCGACTACCTTGAGATGTTCGGCGAGGCCGCTGGCCAAATTGCCAACGTTCCGTTCGACTTGGCGGAGGGCGTCGCAGAGCAAAAGAACCCCCTCAAAATCGCATACGGCGGCCTTGAGGGCACGGCTCGCTCCATCAGAGACATGTGGGGCTTCTTTGCTGAAAGCGAAAACCCGGAATCTTGGAGTTTCAAGTTCAGGTCCCTAGTCGTCGCACTTAAGGAAGGTAAAACGTCGCTTAACAAGCGTGAGCAGGCTGAACAGTGGAATAAAATCAGAGAGTTCATGTATCACTCTCACAGGATGCAGAGCGGAGACGAATCATTCCTTGAGCAGTTTGATAGCCTTAATCTCAGCGACGACACCAAGGCCATGGTCAGGTCTTGGGTTAATCCAAAAGTTGCACACGCTTTCTCCTTCTTCGGGATGGAACTTCCGTCCCTTATCGCGGCTCCGTTCACTGGTGGTGCTTCCGCCGGTGCCGCGGTAGCCGCGGCCGAAGCCGGCGTAGTCAGGGCCGCAAAGTTGGCGGCGAATCAGAGCAGAATCATGAAGATTGGCGAATCTCTGGCCGCTTCCGAGCGAAGATTCCAGAACATGGCCAACAAGTTTACTACCAAGTTTGCTGGCTATGCCTCATACACCGCTGGTTCCGTCATTCAGCCATTTGCAAACGTCGCTGAGTCTGTTCTCGGAGGAAGTGTTCAGGCAATTGCAGAAAGAGGCGGAATTAGCAGTCAGGCCGCTAAGAATGCTATTACGGTGTCTGTCGTCAACGGGGCCGAGAACCTAGGCGTCAGCGGAGTCAGACAGACCGTCGGCTTTGTTGGTTCATTCGGCCTCA
>Ga0315907_10006214_pt1 | contig 12726 bp, 15 predicted proteins | sample LakEriMetagenome_3_FD_203525 | JGI IMG/M metagenome (GOLD analysis project Ga0315907, IMG submission 203525) | Freshwater fungal communities from buoy surface, Lake Erie, Ohio, United States - Buoy 12 MA123 | ecosystem: Environmental > Aquatic > Freshwater > Lake > Lake biofilm | place: USA...
GATAGGACGCCCCGATTCAAGGGCACGCTTCCGGGCCGCCTCAACGTATGCATGTAGATCACCACCGTGTTCGGCCAGTAGCTTTTCGCGCGTAGCGTGAATCTCGTCCAAAATTGGATTAGATGTCATTATCAGGGTCTCCCAAAAACTGAATAGGTGTGCAGACCAAAATCCGTGGCAGTTGCAGATATTCCAGTAAACGATAGAGTCGAAGAAGCTCGGTTGCGTTCGCGATGTGGCGACAATTTTGCGTCAACAGATATTCTACCCCTGCAAGCACAGCAGAGGCAACATGCAAAGCGTCCAATCGAGCCTTCTGAGGCATCATGCAGCCTGTTACGATTTTCACCACGCGTCGCCTCGTCGATCACGAACTGAGAGGTAACCAGGCGGATTTTTGGAGCCTCGAATTCGAGCCATTGCTTTGCTTGAACCTGCAAGGCCGCGATTGCGGGATTTTTGCTCGGCCAAGCAGTCGCGTGACTGACAATCGAAGTTTCTATGTAAACGGTATCCATGTCACCATTCTACCGCAACGAACGGCACCGTTCACCCAGCGGCGGCGAGAAAACTTTCCATCAGAAAGCGGCCGACCCGCCGCTTGGATGCATCGGTTTGTTCGGATCGTCTTCGTTTGCAGTGGGGCTATCACCGTAGTCTTTGAAGGCACCGCCTTGCTTTGACCTGCCGATTACACGCTCTATAAGAAAATCCACAAGCTTCTCCTTCGTCTTCCATTTCCGCGCATTTCCCGTTGCGTCGAGGCGATGTGCGCTAATGACCTTTTTTAGGTCTTCAATTGCGAGCGATGTGACCCAATCTCTAAATCCATCCGTTCCCTTTTCTTGGAGAAGCGCAAAGGGACTTGGCATTGAATCAATCCCGAAATCCGCTTGGTTCATTTCGACGCCAACGGCAATTGGACGTTCAAGTACGTCGGACAATGCCTTGCGCAAATCGTCATTTTTTCCAGCATAAGCACTTACGACTCGCATGATTTCCATCAGTCGCGTTTTTAATTCGTTCTCACTCAACATGCTTCCATAATCTCCTTAGTAAGCGAGTGAATAGCCTCATACTGCCCTTGATATCCATATTTCTGCTTAAGCGTTCGTACAGACGCATCAACATCCGTTGCTTCAGCGAGTTTATTAGTTTGCGGAATGACAGTCTCAAAAACACGAGGAAGGGTTCCGTTTCTTGCGTCGTCCCGCAGTTGCGTCATTTTTGACCGATGCAGTCCAATCTGTTGTTGATATTTGCTAACGATGATTCCGATTGGCCGAACATCGATCCCCTTTGTTTGCGAGAAAGCTTTGATGCGATTCAGGATCTGCGGTATGCCGTAAGTTGAAAGAATGTCCGGAATCGTTGGAATCACGTATCCTGTGCTTATCGTAATACCATTGAGCGTAATGATCCCAAGGTTTGGAGGGCAGTCGATGATGACAAAATCAAATTCCTGAAGCCGAGGCCTGATGGCAGTCGCCAAAATATCGACCGGACTAATCGCGAACATATTTGCACCAGATATCTGTGCAAGTTGATCTTGAAGCTCGATCAAGCCCAAGCTTGATGACAAAAGCGAGAGTTTATCGATGCCTCCATGCAGGTTTGAAACCCGTGGCACGATAGCGGTATTGATGTCAAATTTATTCGTCTTATCGAGGCGATCTTGGAATAGTTGCTTGATAGTTTTTCCCTGTCGATCGAGTTCAGCCCATCGTTCTTCGGAAACAAGCGAAATTGTAGCGTTTGTCTGCGGATCAAGGTCAATCACCAACACACGCTTGTTGAACTCTTCGGCGAGCAATTCGGAAACAGCGACGGCACACGTTGTCTTGCCGACTCCGCCCTTTAGGTTGATAAAGCTAAGCACATGTGTCATGGATTGTCTTTTCGCTTGGGGATGGCCTGCTGTAGATCCGAACGGCGACCATCCCCGAGTGGCCGCCAAAGGAGTTTCTAAAATTGAGCGCGGCCGACCGGCCACTTCGGTGCATGGTTTTGATCTGGCTGTTTTTCGTGCTCGTGCTCGTGCTCGATCGATCAGACAATTGTATCATTCCATCCTGGTCAACGCGCTGCTCGGGCGGCGATTTAGTAACGGATAGGCTAATGGAGATAAGGAGCATGATCCGCGAGTTGGGGAACGGCGGTTTATAGGCCGTGACGGACGTGGCGTTGATGCCATACACGCGACGCGTTCGATTACGAGCACGAGCACCGTCCGCCAAAGCGGATTGAGCACGAGCACGATGGGATCCTGTGGTTGCCTAGGCCAGAACGCTACGCTTAACCGGGCACGCGCGAAAGATTCTCAATTGCCAAAAACGCTGACTCGCGTGCTCCGGTTCACGCGATGGTTATGCGGCGTTTGATCCCGAGCATCGCTCCCTTGCATTAGAAGCGATACCCGATCAGATTCCAATAGAACATGTACGGAATAAAAAGGATCAAGCACAGTACATCGAGGGAGCTTCGTATTCTCGGCGCTACGGACCAGACGTCTTCACGGCGGGTCCTGACGAGCACGACCAGCAGGGCAACGGTCGCGAGCATAGATACGGTTCCGAGTAGCGGGAGATACAATAGGACTGTGGGGCAACGAGGGTGCATTTGGTCGATCACCAATAGCACCACGACCAGCATCGCACTCAGAAGGATTAGGTTAAGAGCGCAGACGCCACGCTTGAAGCCTAAAAGTCTGATGGTCTTTGGCATAGCCTCGCTTCTCTGGCGATTGAATAAGCGCGCCAAGCCGTCCCGAACTCCCGCAACTGTGTTGGCAAGAAAGCTGACTAGGAAGAGAATAAAAAGGGCTGCTTGGACGGTTCCGTTGCCAAACCAGCGCAGCTTTTCATAGCGTTCGAGCTTTAAAAGAACGCCTGTTTGTTGGGCGAAGCCCTCTTGTTTCATGGTCGCAATGTTTGCTGGCTCATCAACCACACCGTGGACCCAGTCGGTCATCGTTTTCAAGGCCCCTGGCGAGTAGCCCCGCCACTTTTCCTGTATCGCCCCTGTTTCAGAGGTTCCTAAACTGTGTTTCGCCTGCGGCAAAACGATGATCGTCCATTTCTTATTCTTCGCATGTGCGAGAGAGTTCTTCAAACCTAGAATGCTCTCGCCAACCGGAATGTGTTGATCCAGTTGTCCCCACATCGCCAACACCGGCTGGTTCACCTGACTCCACGCGGGACTTAGGTACTCTTCGGGCGAAGGATAGGATTTCGGAGCAAATGTAGCGGGAAGTGATTCCTCTCGCAAATTAAAGAACAAAGTGTCCTGGCCGAGCTGGGCTTTTTCGGCCATGTCACGCAACGTCTCCGACAGCCCATATTTCCGAAACAGGTTGTCACGATAGAAAAACAGCATGCCGTCGGCGACCGATGCTCCCACGCCAACGACGAATTGAATGTCTTCCGATCGAGACGCTGCTACGGCGATGATGGAGGCACCCTGACTAAGCCCCCACATGCCAATCTGCGATGGTGCGATCTCGCTGCGCTGCTGCAGGAGGCCAACGCCAGCAAGAGAGTCATTAACCAGATTCTCATAGGGCGCACTACTCTCGTAGGTTCCGCTTGATTTGCCAACGCCGCGTTTGTCGTAAATCAACGCGGCAATTCCCTGGCCTGCAAAATATTCAGCCGCTTCACGGTATGGCTCCCGGGTCTGTGGGCCAGCACCATGTACGAAAATGACGGCAGGAAGCGGCTTCTCGCTCTTTGGTAAAAGTAAACTCCCGGCCAGCTTCACGTCGCCGTTGTGGAACTCGACAAGATGCTCCTCGAACCCGGATTGCACCCCGTTTTCATCAGCACACGCCGTCGCCTGGCTGATGCCAATCAGAATCGCCATGACCGGTATCGCGGCAAGGGACATTTGCGTGTGATTGATGTACGACATGCAGACAAGTCCGAAGGAGCCGCATAACGCCACCGATGACCGAGCGGGGGCAAGTAAACTATTAATCAGGAAGCGGCCGATCCCCCGCTTCGGTCCATCGGATTGTTATCTGCCGTATGCGACGAGTGTGTCCATTCCGACCGTAGGCGAGGATCATAGTGGAGCGTGTACGATTCAGCAACCTTTATGAGGTCGCCAGCATCTACAGCCTCTGCTAACCACTCCGAAATAGGGCGAGGGTCATCAACCGGATTCGGCAGCGAAAGCTGCATTTGTCGGTGTAGGGACAATCGCCAATGATCAAAACAGTCGCATTGCCCGTCAGGCCCGTAGTCGAAGTCGATTTGGAATTCTGGGTGCGTAACTTCGATTCCGTAGCCATGGACGTAGAGAGTTACGCCGTCACGTTTTGTCATCGCCTCTGCAGCAACTGCGTGCGTATGTCCTATCTCAGTCCATTCACATGCCGTTCGCGGAACGGGAATTCGAAGGTCGCCATGGATGTATTTCAGCGCCAACTCTTGATCCTGGCGAAACAACCGTATCGCGTCTGCAAGTTCAGCGTTCATGTGCTATTGCGGATAACGTTGACGATCAGCCAGCCCGAGCAAGAGACTCAACGAAAGTCAAAAACGGTTGATCGAGGGCTTGGCTGCATCGTTTTGTTCGTCGATAATTGTAGCGGTCCAAGTTTCCAGAAGCAATCAAATAGGTACAAGTATGCCGACAACAGCAGACGACGCAAAGTTGATGTACGAAACGGAATTGAAGGAATCATTGGAACGCGACTTTCTCGGGCAACATGTTGCCATCGTCAGCCAATCCCGACGCCATTTTGTACGGCCTACATTTTTGGAGGCAGCCTTAGCGGCTCGTGAGGCGGAACCCGACCATGTACCGTTTGTGATTCGGATCGGACACGATGCAGCCTTTCATATCGGGGCAGTATCATTTTGAACGCATGGATTGACGAAGAAAATCGGGCAATGGTGGAAGTCCAAGTCGCCCATCATGCTAGGGGACAGAGAAAGTCAATTCAAGCTTGGATTGACACGGCTTTCGACGGTCATGTCGTTATGTCCAAATCTGAAATCGAAAGATTGGGTCTTGAAGTTTTAGCTGACACCGATGCAGTACTCGCAGACGGGTCTAAAGCTCGATTGCGTTGTTACTACTGCATCGTCGAATGGATGGGGCAGATCGTTCCCGTGCAAGTAGTTGAGAATATTGGCGGGCTCCCACTGATTGGGACGGCTTTGCTGTCAAATGTTGATTTGCGAATCAACTACAGGGACAGAGTCTGCACGCTGTCATAAAGACGAACGACCGGCATTGACCGAGTGCGATGAGGGGACGTTACACAAATCAAAAACGCCCGATCGAGCACTTCGGTCCAATGCTTTGTTCGTGCTTCTTCTCGTACTCGTACTCGAACCGATCTAGTATAGCAATCCGACCTATTGGTCCGCAAGTTCCCGCGAACCGCCTCGATCAGCGATCGGCATCGCCGCAGTTCAAACAGCCATCGAGTACGAGTACCGTTGCACTGAGTACCGTCCGCCGCGGCGGACTGAGTACGAGTACGACGAAATCCGATGCGAAGCACGAACGTTCGAGCTAAGCTGCCCGCGTAGGCAGGTATCAGGCCGGGCTTATAGTACCTGCCGTAGCGGGTCAGCTTGAGCGAGGGGTTCGGCATCGCCGCGCGGCTACTCAAAGGAGTGGAGTCAGTTCGTGAACCACTCGCTCCACCTCAATAACTAGAGCATTAACAGTATCGAGAAGATTCATCCCCTCTGCGATGCCCGGCTCATTCAGAACGAGTTCAAACCGAAACTCTTGCTTCGGATTCGGAGCTTCATCGGCCTGCCCGATGAAAAGTTCAAAGCCAGGTTGGAGTGGGAAGCCTTTGTCCGCGGGAATCAGGTACAGATTCATGCTCTGCATCGCGGAGGCCATTTCGGGAGCAAAGCCTTCTGGAAGCAAGGCGGCCATGTTTTGGCCAAGATGTACCCCGGCGGCTTGAGAACCCACTGTGAAAAGGAGGCGATGCTTTTCGATGTTGTTTAGGCGAGCTAGTCGCCACAAGTTGTCGTTGCCGCCACGGTATGGTCTAAGGGCGTCAAAGCGGTTCAAGGTGGCCACCGTGGCGCCCTGCAACTTTCTAGCCTTTGACGCCTCGTAAGCGCCGAGGTCATCTGCGATCGGGAAGTAGATTCCTCGGGGGTTGGGTGGTACATCCGCAGTGTCCTTGCAGACGATCTGGTATGCGAGATGGTCAAGTGCCGTCGACAGATTCTGAATCGCATCACCGGCAAGCAGCGGTAGCTCGTCCGGAGCGGGGCGTACCGCTGCGACAAAGTAGATGAGCTTTCGAGTTTCAAGATGGTGCTTCGTGCCAACCACGTATGGGGTCGACGCGAAGAACCGGTGCAGGGCAGCACCAAGCTCAACCGCGTGCGTCTTAGCGCGTTCAACCTTTAGGGATACGTGTCGGAGGCGTGCGGGGTCGGCGGACATGTTGGTTGCGATGCCTAAAGAATCCATGTAAGTCCTGGGTTTGGGGTTGGAGCCCTTCGAATAAAATCTGACGACGCTGACCCGTGATCTTGTTCTGCGCTTGCAACGCTCAAACGTCACAAAATTCCAACCCCAAACCCAAAGGACACAAGTACTGTGAGAATTCTCGCTCTGGATCTCGGTAAGTTCAATACCATGTGCTGCTTTTTCGACACCAAAACCCGAAAGCACTCGTTTCTGAACGCTCCGACCGAACGAAATTACCTCAACACTCTCTTCAAGAACCACAAAATCGATCTCGTCGTCATGGAAGCGTGCGGCCCCTCAGGCTGGATCAACGACCTGGCCAGCAGCCATGGTCTGAAAACTCTCGTCTGCTCCACCAACGAAGACGCTTGGAAGTGGAGTAACGTCAAACGCAAAACCGACAAAGACGATGCCCTCAAGCTCTCTCGCATGGCTGCGATGAATGAGCTCAAAGCCGTTCACATGCCCTCCGAAACGCACTCATCGAATGCCAACCCAATGAACTCTGGAAAGGGGAACTCGATCTCGAACTAACGCAGTTTGACGGAAGCCCGAGAAGCCTAAGCCGTCGCTGATCGCCCCAAAAAGAGCATAAGGACGGCCACAGCCAAAAGCGGACTCACAAACGTTGCCGGTGCCAAACTGCTACACCGAGTCGTTGTTAGCCACATAAGATGAGCGAACAACGATCGTCTCCGCATGGGCATCTGGGACACGGACCAGAAAAAATGTAGGCCCAAACAAAAAATCATCAAACAGTGGCGACCGTCACTTGCCAAACCCAGGACTTCATAGTCGACTGCGTTGACCGGGCCGCCGCCAATCAGCTTTGACTTCAGGAATGACGCGATCGGCGGCTCCGCGTCCAATGCGTTGTTCGTGTATATTCTACAGACTCACCTTTCCATCAGTAAGGGCCAAGTTGGGGATCTGCGATTTTGCGTCGAAAGGCGAGGAACGCGATGAGAAGCAGAATCGCAGCAGCAACGACGAGTATCGAAATGTCCCCAATCGAAGCTGGCGGTTCAAAGTAGAGACTAACCAATAGGATGGCGAGCGCAGCAGAGCTCCAGATTATCGTGCAAGTCCTCGTGTTTTTTGTTAGCTGTCGAGCTGCAAGAAAAAACGCAGAGATCCCAAAGCTCGCGACCAGCAAAACCGCCCCAGCGTTCACGTATTCAGCCTCACTTCCATAATCGAATCCGGTTTGTACGTATTGCCATGCCATAAGAAGCGAAAAGCCCACACACAATAAGGCTAATGGATACAGCAGAAATCGAGCTGGATTTCGCAGCGACAACTTCTTCGGTTGGTAAGCATACAGCTGTTCAATGGTAGGTGGGGCATATGGGTTCATGGCTTCTTTACCTCAGCACGAACGACCAAAATCACCCGGTTGCCGCCAAGAAATTTTGATTTCAAGAAACGCCCGATCGGCAACTCGGGTGCATTTTCTTGTTCGCACTTGTTCTTCTGCCGGATTGGATGTCTCACTCGGACAATGCTACTCGCGTTTTAAAAGATGACAGGGCCAACTTGATAACCAGAACGGCGGCTCAAGCATGCAATTCAATTCATGCAGTTGAAAAGCTTCTGAGTTGACAATCACTCTTCCATTTCGGCGAAGTAATATCCCGACATCTAAAACGTGAAAGACAAGGTCGCCAGACAAGTCCGCTAGAGCATCGAAGGCAACTCGATAAAGCACCGTTTGACTATTGTCTGGAGCATCATTGCGGCACGGGTTAAACCCAATTTCGACTAAGGCTGCAATTCCCCAATTCTCTATGCTTGCCTGCTTCTGGTATGGTTTCAGTTCCGATATCCAGGCTCTTGCAGATCCTGAACCTAGATCAAAACTACCGTCATGTTCGTTTCCGCAATAGGGCTTCTGCTTGAGCCAATCACGCAATTGTTCTTTGGTTAAATCTGATAGTTTGAGATACCATTGTCGACTCACTTGATCACTCCCGGAAAAACCTTCTTTATTGAGCCATCTGGCATGATCACCCAAATCTCTTCGAGTTTCTCACGAGTCGCGGTGTCTGGTGTGTCTCTCCTCCTTTGGATAGCATCAAGAATTTCTAGTATTTGCTGCTCAGTAAAATCGATCTGAAGATCTAGAATAATGCGATCCGCTTGCGTACCTACTTTTGAGTCAACAGTGTCGGCTATGTTCCTGGGAGGCGTAGTTGTTTTCGGAGAGTAAATGTCAAAGTACTCGTCGTTTATCTTCAAATCAGGATTGGAGTCGGGGTATTTCCCTTTGTGTTCAGGACTTACTTTTGGCTGACAATCAATTTTGTAATCGTCATCAACGATGTCACCAACCTTCTTTTCTCGGTCGGCTGCACGCTTGTCCTCTTGGTCGCCTTGTTTAGGTGTTCGGTCCGTTCCGGTGGAACCTGGCGGAAACGTCTTCTTGTCTGGCTTTGTTTCCGATCCGTCAGACTTTTCCAACATAAAGGCGACTAAGAAATCGGCATAGGCCGCTTCTATCAACGAAGGATCTTCAGCAATTTCCAGCTCTGCGTTCAGTAGCAAAGCATATGTCTCAAACGTCTGCATCTCGCCTTCGGTGGCACCAGCCGAAATCAGAAAAAACGCATACTCGTCGAACAGCGGATCAAGATCCATCGAGCTGGACGATGAGGCAACTGTCAGCACTGGTGCAGATGCGGCATAGTCCTGAGCGTGAACCCAAGTTGCGACTGCTAGTAAATGGATGCAAAAAACAATTCGTAGCAGCATACAAGGAACCTTTCAAAATGTGCGAACGCTGGCGATCACCCAGTCGCCGCCAAAAAACTATGATTCACTATCGCGGCTGACCGGCGACTTGGGTGGATCGCTTTGTTCTGTCGCGTTTCTCGGGGGCGGTGTCAGTTCAACCGCCATAGCCCAGTCTCGATTGTATCGTGGGCGCATCTCAAGTACACGTGTCGGGGCGAGATTTCGATCGCATACCATTGGACGCTCATGATTGTCGAGCATGCCGATGCGAAAAACAGTTTTTGCAAAATACACGTCATCGAGTGGATCGAGTTTCAAGTCGATCTCGAAGGGGGCAATTCCAAGTGAATCGATCCATGTCACACCAAGCAGTGTAAATAGGTTCGGGGCAGCTTCCGAAATTTCAAGGTGAATGACCCCGTCAGACCACCATCCACCAAGATTCTTTGGGCCGTATGGTATGCACCCGCAAATGTAGAATTCGAGCAGGCCGCAAATTTCTTGAAACAGCGTGCGATCTCCTTCGACGATGGCATCAGGAGTCACACGCCAAGTATGTAAGCAACGGAGTAGGCGAGTTTCGATCGGAAGACGTTCGTCACGGTCATCAGTGTCATCGTTGAAGGTCGATTTCTCCTAGTGACAGAACATATATTCTATTGAGTTTACCATAACCCAGCGAAACCCAAATTTACTATAAGACGTAAGCGGAGACAAGCGGATCCCAATCCTAAAATCCTACTGAGCAAATGTTTGCTGCAGCGTTTGCCCTTGGTTAGCGGCCAGGATATATTGAATTGGTGTTTTCTAGGTTATGTAGAATTTTGCTTTTCCAGGATATATTGGGCTCGCTTGGACGCGGAATCGAAATCGCTTATCCATCGCTAAATCGCAACTAGGAGCCATGGCACCACCGGCGTGAAGCCGGGTCGTGGCCTCCCCTTGCGCGTGAATGGCTGAGGTTCATTAAGAACTACTTTGAGGGCATGCAAGCATTCGTTCGTTATGTCGTGCGCGTCGTGCTACTTCTTGAGCTTCTCGCCGATGACAAGTTCTTCGTCGGGCGATATTTCCCCCTCAAGGAGTTGGGTGTAGCGGTTGTCGGAGATCCCGATCCTGACCTTCTTGCCCCGCAGGTATTTACCGTCGTCGACCCATACGTGGCGGTAGCTCAGAGCTTTGCTGTTGTCGGCTTTCTCATCGGCAGAGACCATTTTCGGGGAGTCTGCAAATTCCTTTTGATCTTCGAAGCCATCGAGAATCTTGCGATCGTCGGGGTGGACCTTCTCCCGGTTGGGATAGAACCTCAAGGCTGGGTTGGGGATCTTGAGAATGTTTTCCTGGCGGTTGATTTGAAACGAAAGATTCGCGGTCATCCCCGGCAAGAGTTTCAAATCGACGTTGGGGGTCTCGACGATCACCGGATAAGTGATGACGTTTTGCTCTTCTTTGCTGCTCAGACGGACCTGGACAATTTTGCCCTGGTCGAACAGTTCGTCGGGATACGCATCGACAGTGAATCGGACGAGTTGTCCGGTTTCCTGAGCTTTGCGGATCCAGCCGATGTCGGCTTCGTCGACCGAGGCGTAGATGTGCATGCGTTGGTCCATCTCGGGGGCTACGACAAACATTTCGGGTGTTTGAAATTGCGCAGCTAGGGTTTGCCCGACGTCGATTTTCTTATCGATGACGATCCCATCGCAGGGAGCGAGAATGATGGTGTAGGCCAAGTTGGCTTGGGAGTTGTCGAGTTGGGCTTGGGATTGCTCGACGTTGGTCTCAGCGACCTGCAGTTCGGCTTCTCGCATCATGCGAGCGAAACGAAACTGGTCGATTTCGGCTTCAGAGATGAATCCGTCTTGGGACTTGTTGAGCTGTCCGCTGCGTCGCTCATCGTTGGTGGCTTGCTGAAGCATCGCCTCGGCGCGAGCGACCTCGGCGCGTCGGGTCCGCAGATTCGCAAGGTCGCGTTCGACAGCCGCTTTGTAGAGCGTCGGGTCGATCTTTGCCAGCACTTGGTCCTTGGTGACCTTGGTGTTAAAGTCCACGAGCAGTTCGGCGATCGGGCCGCTGACGGTCGCTCCGACGCTCACGCGCTTGATGGGCTCGACCTTGCCAGTCGAATTGACCGCTTGAACGATCTCTCCTTGTTCGACCTTCTGGGTCCGCCATTGCGTTTTGTTCCGTTGTTCTAAGTAGCTCATTACGGGACGATACGATGCGTAGCCGATCCCTCCGAGGATGCCCAAAACGATCAGAAGCTTAAGTAGCGTTTTCATGAAAACGTTGCCGGGTGAAAAGATAAACAAGGCCGATTCCGCAAGCCACCGATGCGAGGCTAGCGAGAATCCAGATCGGGGGGAAGTGCTGATTGGTTGAACCGAACCACTCGGAAAGCTCTTTTTCCGAAAATCGGGTCAACCAAAAGAGTAATCCATTATGAATCGCATGCAATAACACGCCTGGCCAAAGCGAGTGTGTGCGGATTGCAACAAATCCAAGAGCTAGGCCCAGCAAGGTGGTTGGAAAGAATCGCTCGAGCGAAAGGACGCTGCCATTGATCACGTGAAAGAGCCCGAAAATCAGCGCGCTGTAAAGGACGGCTCGCAGCGGCGCGATGCGATTGCGAAACGCCGAAAGAACATACCCTCGGAAAAAGAATTCCTCGGCCAAGGCCGGTGCAAGGGCCGAGGTGACGAAAATCATCCAAAAGGGAATCGAGGCAAACTGCTCCTTGGCCTCCTCGAGCCCTTCGGCACGCTCGATCGAAATCGCCCCAAAACCGAAATCCGATAGAACCTTCAGCACCTCAAAGGCAATCACCCACAAGCCACTTGCTAGCAAGCACACGCCGCAGAGGACCCCGAGTCCCCGAATAACCCCCGCCCCATAAGAAACCCCGGACCCGCCGGTTGCTATCGGACCGCCTGCCATTGGACCGCCTGCCATCGGGCCGCTTGCTACCGGGCCGCTGTCGCCCCACCAACCTCCCAGCAAAAACGTCGAACGGGGGTTCAATCGGCGATACTGAGCCACGAGTGCCGGAGCGATCAAGAACAGCACGAGCAGGATCCCTGCATTGATCCAGAGTTTGCTTGCGATCGACAAGTCCATTTGTCCAAAGAGGTTCGTCAGGATGAAAAAAACTGGGAACATCAGAGCAAGGTAGACGGCCAAATCTCCCAGATCGGGCAATTCCTTCATTCGTTTCGGGCGGCGGACCAGATCCGACCAGGTCTCTTGGGACCCTGCGGTGGCCGACTCGGCGCCAAAGAGCCGCGATGCGACCACCAGTGCCGCAGCCGCATAGAGCAGCGTTGAAAAAACCGCTGCGAATGCCGGCAAGGCTTGCGGCGAGCCGGTCATGATGTCGCGAGACAAGAGCAAGATATTGACCAAAGGGACGATTCCAAGAAGGGTCGAAAATTCGATGTTGGGCATGAGTGTCAGCAGCGCTGGGGCCAACGACACGAGCATCACAGGAATCAGATAAGCTTGGGCTTCTTTGAAGCTTCGTGCAAAGGAGCACATCGCCAA
>Ga0315907_10006215_pt1 | contig 12726 bp, 7 predicted proteins | sample LakEriMetagenome_3_FD_203525 | JGI IMG/M metagenome (GOLD analysis project Ga0315907, IMG submission 203525) | Freshwater fungal communities from buoy surface, Lake Erie, Ohio, United States - Buoy 12 MA123 | ecosystem: Environmental > Aquatic > Freshwater > Lake > Lake biofilm | place: USA...
AGATACCTTTAATAATAGAGGTTGTTAATTAATTAGTTGGAATTGTTTATACATATTGCGTGAGGGATGGAAGCAAACTGCCATGCAGTGCGGACAGCCCGACCCGAAGGGACACGCCATAATTATTTAACTTAAAATTTAGTTTGTAAAAAATAAATAATACTTTCAATTACTTTTTTATCTCCTAAAATTTTTCTGTGACCTAATTTTTCCGTTATAAGAATTTCTCCTTTTTTTAAATTCTGATGAATATTATAAGCAGCTTTGATGGCAATTTCATCATCGTGTTTGTCATGTATAATTAAAACCGGAATTTCCACTGATTGTGCTGCAAAACTTGCCGAATAGCTTTCCATTTCCATTCCAAATTTTTTTTCAAAATGTATTTTCATCATAGAAGCTGTTTCGGGTTTTAACTCTAATTTTAAAACAAAACTGTCCAAAATATCCTGAATTAAATCACCGCTGCCAATAATTACTGCTTTCTTAATAGTCAAACCTTGTTTAATTGCATTCAAAATTGACATGCCGCCAAGAGAATGTCCGATAGCAAATTCAAACGAACCAAATTGCTTCTCGATTTCGAGGATTGAAGCAATAAATTCGGGCATTAGGGTTGATTTACTTGCTGATTTTCCGTGTGCAGGAGCATCAAAACTAATAGTTGAAAATCCATTTTGAAGTAATTCATCAGCAATTTTAAAAAGCTGTGTTCCTCTTCCTGACCAACCATGTACAAGCAATACTTTACGTTTACTTTCACCATATTGATACACAACAATCTCTTTATTAATCTTTGAAATGAATAGCTTTGTTTGTATACTATTTTCTTCCATGTGTAATTCTCTCTTTGGTATATTGTGTTTTAGAGGTGTTGTAAATAGTTTAGCTGCAAAAAGTGTTGCTAATTTTGGAGAAATTACTTGTAATAATTTAGCTGTACCTGTAATTATTTTCGGAATTTGCAATGATTTATTGGGTATATTGCTTTTTTTTGTCATTTAAATAAAATTATTACTGCATTTATAACCTATTATATTTTTTTCTAAATTACAACTTCCTAAAAATACAATAAAAATGCAAAACCAAACTAGAATAATAATTGAAAATGTATCTCCACAACTTGATGGAGGAGCTTTTTTTATCAAAAGGATTGTAGGTCAAAAAATTGTGGTAACGGCTAATGTGTTTTCTGATGGTCATGATGTAATAGCTTGTAGTGTTAAGTACAAACATGAATCAGAAAAGAAATGGCAAGAAATCAGAATGATTGAAACCGGAAATGACGAGTGGAGAGCAGAATTTAAAGTGGAAGATCAAGGTTTTTATTCTTATTTGGTAGAAGGTTGGGTAGATTATGCCTTAAATTGGCAACATGGTACCCAACGAAAAATAGAAGATAATCAGCATATAAAGTCGGAATTGCTAGAAGGTGCCGAATATTGTCAGGCAATATTAAAAGAAGTTGCAGCCGCAGAAAAGACATATTTAACTTCCGCTATAAAAGCCTTTCAAGATGCTAAACAGTATGATAAAGCAATTAGGATAGCCTTATCTCCTGAATTACATCATATCTTTAAAAAATATCCAACCCGAACTTTAGCCAACGCTTCGGCAGAGTTGAAGATTTATGTTGATAGAAAAAAAGCCTTATTCAGTACTTGGTATGAGTTTTTCCCTCGCTCTGCCTCACAAGAAAAAGGAAAGCATGGAACGTTTAAAGATTGTGAAAAGCTACTTCCAAGAGTAGCAGCTATGGGGTTTGATACTTTATATTTTCCGCCAATTCATCCTATTGGAGAAGTAAATCGAAAAGGAAAAAACAATGCTACAAATTCACAAAAAGGTGATGTAGGTTCTCCGTGGGGAATTGGTTCTAAGCATGGTGGTCACAAAGCAACTCATCCCGAATTAGGAACTATAGATGATTTCAAATCATTAGTTAAAGCGGCAAAAAAACTAAACATAGAAGTTGCCATGGATTACGCATTACAAGCTGCTCCAGATCATCCTTATGTAAAAGATTTTCCTCAATGGTTCAAATGGCGTCCTGATGGAACAGTTCAATATGCTGAAAATCCACCAAAGAAATACCAAGATATTCAACCGATTTATTTTGAAAGTGGCGATTGGAAAAACCTTTGGAAAGAGTTACTCGATGTAGCTTTGTTTTGGATCGAAGGGTGCGATATCAAAGTGTTTAGAGTTGATAATCCACATACTAAACCCTTTTATTTTTGGGGTTGGCTGATTGCCGAAATTAAGAAAAAACATCCCGATGTGTTGTTTTTAGCGGAAGCTTTTACACGTCCAAAAATTATGCATGAATTGGCCAAACAAGGTTTCACACAATCGTATACTTATTTTACATGGAGAAATACCAAAGCCGAATTGATAGAATATGTTGAAGAATTAACTAAAACAGAACAAAGTGAATTCTTCCGTCCAAACTTTTGGCCAAATACTCCTGATATTTTGCCGTATGCTTTGCAAAGCGGACACGAAAGTGTGTATCTCCATAAATATTTTTTAGCTGCTACTTTAAGTTCTAGCATAGGAATTTATGGGCCGGTTTATGAATATATGGTTTCGGAAGCCATGCCTGGAAAAGAAGAATATCACAATTCTGAAAAATATGAATTCTTCAATTGGGATTGGTCGGTTCAAAACAAATTGATTACGGTAATTTCTAGATTGAATAAAATTAGGCATGAACAACCATCGTTGCAACAAACCAATAACATACAGTTTTGTGCAACAGATAATGACCAAGTTTTGGCGTATTACAAATATGATGATGACAAACTTGACGAAACTTTAATGATTTGTAGCATTGATCCTTATTATGCAAAGCAGACTTGGGTTCAATTGCCGTTGCAAGCATTAGGAATTCATGCAGGACAGACAATTAAAGTTGTTGAACTGATTACAGGTAATAGTTATATTTGGGATAAAGAATGGAATTTTGTCGAGTTAAATCCCGCACTTCCTTTTCATTTATTTAAAATATTGAAATAGTCATGGAAAACGATAACCAAGATACTTTTTCTACACCATTTGTCTTTAAGACCGATTGGAAATCAGCATTTGAAGATGAAGAATTTGTAAAAGTATTCTCTTCTGATATTTTAGAGAATTACATTATCAACAAACGTTGGTATGGTGGAAAAGCAAGTACCTTGAAGTATATTGAAGTTGTTGATCATTTCAAAATTAGCTCCAAAAAAAATAGCTATTATGGTGTGCTATTAGAAGTAAATTTCAAAGAAGCTTTTTTCCAACATTATTTTATGCCTTTGGCTTTCATGGCCGAAGAAGAACTAGATACCAACACCATTATTGCGCCAGTTAAAATGGGTAATTTAAAAGGGTTTTTGGTCGATGCATTACATCAAGAAGACTTTAGAAAATTGTTGTTTGAAAACATAGTTCAATCAAAAGAAAATTCAGAGTTTAAACTTATTTTTCATAAGGGAATCAAATTTGACGATAAAGAATATAAATCTTCTCGTTTTATGGGGTTGGAGCAAAGCAATACTTCTATCATATATAATGATGCTTTTGTTTTAAAGATTTTCCGACGCATCTATGTCAGCACTAATCCTGACTACGAAATTAGTCGTTTCTTAACCGAGCGTATGAACTTCAAAAGTTCACCTGCGTATACAGGTAGTATTAATTTAGCGTTGCCCGAAGGAAATATTACGTTAGGATTAATGCAAGAATTAGTTCCTAACCAAGGTGATGCTTGGAAATTTATGTTAGAAGAAATTGATGTTGTATTTAGCAATTTGAAAAATAAAAAAATCAAGATTGAAAAGCTTCCAGATATTCCATTATTTAAAAGATTAAAAATAAATGAAATTCCACCCGAGATTATTGATTGGGTTGGATTGAGTTTGTTTCTTCGCTTACAAACATTGGCCAAACGCACAGCAGAAATGCACATTGCACTAGGTGGCGATATCCATGATACGGCTTTTACGCCTACAACTTATAACGGTGATTACACGGTTTGGTTAAAAAACAGAATGTTATATCAGTTTCAAAATCGATTGAATATCATTGAAAATAGTTTGCATAAATTAGACGGTTTGGCTTTAGATTTAGCTCATCAGTTTTTGGAAAATAAAAAGTTAGTGCGAAAGCATTTTGTAGATTTTGATTGGACAAAAATGAAATCGGAGCGCATCCGAATACATGGAGATTATCATTTAGGCCAAATTCTTGTAAACGGAGATGATTTTTATTTATTGGATTTTGAAGGTGAACCAGAAAGTACAATCCGTGACCGAAAAGTAAAACAACCACCTTTGAAAGATGTAGCTGGACTATTTCGTTCGTTTCATTACGCTATCTATGCGACCATTTTCAACAACAAAGACAAATATCCGTTTGAACAAGAACATCTTTTTAAAGCCGCTGAAATTTTATTTAATTATTTCGTAGGTGTATTTTTAGAAACCTATGTGGAAAAAGCACAAGCAGGAAATCTGAATATAGGCTATAACCATGAAATCGATTTTCTGTTAAAATATTGTCTGATTGAAAAAGCAGTTTATGAATTAGGTTACGAATTAAACTCAAGACCACGCTGGGCAGTGATTCCGTTGCGTGGAATTCAGAGTATAATGGGATATTAAAGAATTACAAATTTGAAATTACGAATTAGGAGCGAAACGTTCGGGCAGTTTCAGAAAACCATGTTCCCGCTTTCCACGCTGCATGGCAGCTTGCTCCAATCGGGGCTAGACAGGATTTGAATTGATTAGAGAATAGTAGTCATTTATATATATATTGTCACCCTGAGCGCAGTCGAGGGAACATAAAAAAATAGAATACACACAATAACAAAACAAAATGAACCAAGTACAAGTACATTCCCTTTTTACCGATTTTGATATCGATTTATTCAAAGCAGGAAAGCATTTTAGATTATACGAAAAAATGGGTGCTCATCTCATTGAAGTCAACGGTGTCAAAGGCGTTTACTTTGCCGTTTGGGCTCCTTCTGCTCGTTCGGTTTCCGTAGTTGGCGATTTCAACTATTGGATACAAGGCGAGCATCAACTAAATGTGCGTTGGGATTCTTCAGGTATTTGGGAAGGATTTATTCCAGGTGTTGAAAAAGGCACAACTTACAAATATAAAATCCAATCTAATAATAACGGAATCATTACTGAAAAAGCTGACCCATTTGCGTTGTATTGTGAACATCCTCCACAAACAGCTTCTATCATTTGGGACTTAGACTATAAGTGGAAAGACAAAAAATGGATGGACACTCGTATAGATAAAAATGGTTTAGATAAACCGTTTTCCGTTTATGAAGTTCATTTGGGTTCATGGCGGAGAAACAGTGATGGCAAATTCCTTACTTATCTTGAATTGGCAGACCAATTAGTGGATTATGTTAAAGAAACTGGTTTCACTCATGTCGAATTTATGCCAATCATGGAATATCCATACGACCCATCTTGGGGTTATCAATTGGTAGGCTATTTTGCGCCAACATCTCGTTTTGGTAAACCACAGGATTTTATGGTTTTGGTAGATAAATTGCACCAGGCCGGAATTGGAGTAATCCTCGATTGGGTGCCGTCACATTTCCCTGATGATGCTCATGGTTTAGGATTTTTTGATGGATCTAATTTATATGAACATCCTGACAGAAAAAAAGGTTATCATCCCGATTGGAAAAGTTTGGTATTCAATTATGGACGAAATGAAGTGCGTTCGTTCCTAATTAGCAATGCTATATTTTGGTTAAAAAATTATCATGCTGACGGCTTGCGTGTTGATGCGGTTGCGAGCATGTTATACTTGGATTATTCCAGAAAAGATGGCGAATGGGAACCAAATATTTATGGTGGTAGAGAGAACCTTGATACCATTAGTTTCTTAAAAGATTTTAATGAAGCAGTGTATTCGGATTTCCCCGATGTACAGACTATTGCGGAAGAAAGCACAAGTTTTCCAATGGTTTCACGCCCAACATTCATTGGTGGATTAGGTTTTGGAATGAAATGGATGATGGGTTGGATGCACGATACCTTGCAATATTTCAAAAAAGAAAGTGTGTATAGAAAATACCACCAAAACGATTTGACATTCTCTATGACGTATGCGTTTACAGAGAATTTTATGTTGCCATTATCTCACGATGAAGTAGTGTATGGAAAACAATCAATTTTGGGGAGAATGACAGGTGATGAATGGCAGAAATTTGCTAATTTACGTTTGCTATATGGCTATATGTTTACACATCCAGGAGGAAAATTATTGTTTCAAGGTGCTGAATTCGGGCAAAGCTCCGAATGGAATTTTGAAGGAAGTTTAGATTGGCATTTATTACAATTTGGTTATCATGAAGGAATCAAAAAATGCATAACCGATTTAAATGCGTTATATAAAAACAATCCAGCTTTGTATGAAAAGCAATTTCATGTTGATGGTTTTGAATGGATTAATTATTCTGATGCTGAAAATGCCGTTTTGAGTTACATTCGAAAAGGAAATAACGAAAAGGAAAGTTTAGTTGTGGTTTGTAATTTCACTCCAGTGGTTAGAGACAATTATAGAATTGGATTACCAAGCAAAGGAAAGCTTACGCAAATTTTCAATTCTGACAGCACCGAATATGGCGGAAGCGGTGTCGTAAATACCAAGCCAATCAAAATAGACAATACAGCATGGAATTATAGAGACTATTCTGCCGAATTAGTTTTACCTCCATTAGGCGTTACGGTTTATAAGATTTCCTAAAAGATTATTCTGTTATTAATCCTGTTAGATTTTTAAAATCTGACAGGTTTCTTTGTATTAACATCATTCGCAATCGTTATAGTTAAAAACTACTTTACTTAGATGTTTAATAATCATTGTCAACTTTGTAAATTTGGCAACACTACATTAAAAAATCAATATGATTACTAATCAAGAACTCGAATATAAAGGAGATCAATTCCCTTCCAAAATAGTTAGTTTTAATCAGGATGTTGACAGTATCTATTTCAATACAGATAATAATGTAATCCTAAAAATAACAATTCTTCGCGATAGTTTAATACGTTTTCGTTATACCACCAAAGGATATTTCAGTAACGACTTTTCGTATGCCATTGATAAGACACAATCCCACGGTTACAATCAACTGGAAGTTATAGAAGAGAGCACTTTTTATTTGATAAAAACAAGCAAAGTCTTTTGTAAAGTCAATAAAAAAGACCTAAAGATATCAATTCATGATATTGATGGTTTTACAATTTTGGAAGACGAATACGGGTTTCATTGGGAAGAAAGCTACGAACATGGTGGTAACATTGTAAAAATGAGTAAGGCTTCAAAAGACGGAGAAAGTTTTTACGGAATGGGAGACAAGCCAACACATTTAAACCTAAAAGGAAAGCGTGTTGAAAATTGGGCAACCGACCAATATGCTTTTCATAAAGATCAAGAGCCATTATATAAAGTTGTTCCTTTTTATATAGGATTACATCACAACAAAGCTTACGGAGTTTTCTTTGACAATACCTTTAGAACTTTTTTTGATTTTTGTCATGAGAAAAGAAATGTTACTAGTTTTTGGGCAGAAGGTGGCGAAATGAATTACTACTTTGTGTATGGTCCAAAAATGGCAGATGTCGTTACAACATATACTCATTTGACGGGAAAACCAGAATTGCCACCAATGTGGACATTAGGTTACCACCAATGCAAATGGAGTTATTATCCTGAAAGCAAAGTCAAAGAAGTAACCAGTAAATTTAGAGAACTTAAAATTCCTTGCGATGCTATTTATTTAGACATTGATTATATGGAAGGTTTCCGTTGTTTTACGTGGAGCAAAGAGTATTTTCCAGAGCCAAAAAGAATGGTGGCCGAATTAGCCAAAGATGGTTTTAAAACCGTTGTTATCATTGATCCGGGAATAAAAATAGATAAAGATTATTGGGTTTATCAGGAAGCATTAAAAAATGATTATTTCTGCAAACGTGCCGATGGACCATTTATGAAAGGAAAAGTGTGGCCAGGTGAATGTAATTTTCCTGATTATACAAATCCTGAAGTTCGCGAATGGTGGGCTGGATTATTCAAGGAATTGATTTCGGAAATAGGAGTGAAAGGCGTTTGGAATGATATGAATGAACCAGCTGTTATGGACGTTCCAGGAAAAACATTTCCTTATGATGTACGTCACGATTACGATGGAAATCCTTGCAGTCACCGAAAAGCTCACAATATCTATGGAACACAAATGGCTCGTGCAACCTACGAAGGTGTGAAACGTTTTGCGTATCCAAAAAGACCATTTATTATAACTCGTTCTGCTTACTCGGGTGCTCAGCGCTATACTTCTTCATGGACAGGTGATAACATAGCTAGTTGGGAACATTTATGGATTGCCAACATTCAAATGCAACGAATGTCAATTTCGGGAATGGGATTCACTGGTTCGGATATTGGTGGATTTGCAGAACAACCATCCGGTGAATTGTATGCTCGTTGGATACAATTAGGTGTTTTTCATCCATTCTGTAGAACGCATTCTTCTGGTGATCATGGAGAACAAGAACCTTGGTCATTTGGTGAAGAAGTAATTGATATTACACGAAAGTTTGTTGAGTTGCGTTATCAATTGTTGCCATATTTATATACAATGTTTTGGCAATATGTAAACGATGGAACACCAATGTTAAAACCGTTGGTTTATTTTGATCAGGAAGATTTCCATACACATTATAGAACCGATGAATTTATTTTTGGAAATCAAATTTTGGTTTGCCCAATATTAGAGCCTAATGCTTTAGGTAGAAGAATGTATTTACCAAAAGGCAATTGGTACAACTACTGGACGAATGAATTGATTGAAGGTAAAAAAGAACTTTGGATTAAGACTGATTTTGACCAGATTCCGATTTTTATCAAAGAAGGTGCTATTATTCCTAAATATCCAGTGCAACAATATGTAGGTGAATTGCAATTTGATGAAATGACACTTGATGTATATTACAAATTAGGAAAAGAAAAATCTACGGTTTACGAAGACGCACAAGATGGTTATGATTATAACAAAGGAAGATTCTCCTTGCGTACTTTTACTTTAAACGGTAAAGAGAAAGAGCTTATCATTCAGCAACATAAAGAAGGAACTTTTGAAACAAGTTATGCTAACTTCAAGATTAATTTAAAAGCATTACCTTTCAAAGTGAAGAGAGTTGAAGTAGATAATGAAAAAATTTCTTTGGATTCAGTAAAATTAAACGGTGATAACACGTTGATATTATATAAAGATTTTACAGAATTACATATCATAGGAGTATAAAAAAATCCTAAATTTGTTACTAATAATAAGTAATAGTATGAAAAACAGAATTTTATTTTGTGCAATCTTGATAATAGCACTAGTTATTTCATGTGCTAAAAATCCATTTACAGGAAAAAATACGTTAGCCTTAGTTCCCAATAGCGAAATATTGCCATCGGCATTTGCTCAATACGGTCAATTTCTTAAAGAAAACAAAGTTATTGCTAGTACAACAGATGCCAAAAAAGTAGAAAGTGTTGGAATTAAAATCAAAAATGCAGCGGAAAAGTGGTTGAATGCCAATGGTTATAAAGACTATTTGAAAGATTATCAGTGGGAATATAAACTAGTTGAAAGTAAAGAAGTAAACGCTTGGTGTATGCCAGGTGGAAAAATTGTGGTCTATTCCGGAATTCTTCCTATTACCAAAGACGATGCTGGTTTAGCGACAGTATTAGGACACGAAGTTTCACATGCATTAGCAAATCACGGGCAGCAAAGAATGAGTGCTGGAATGCTTCAGCAACTTGGAGCTGTTGGTGTTGCTGCTGCTACTGGTAGTAAGAGTGCCGAAACACAACAAATTGCCATGACGGCTTACGGAGCAACAACCGAAATAGGAGGAATGTTGCCTTTTAGCCGTAGCCACGAAAGTGAAGCTGATAAAATTGGATTAACTTTAATGGCAATAGCTGGCTACAATCCAGAGCAAGCAGTAGTGTTTTGGTCAAGAATGTCAGCAGCTTCAGGAGGAAATAAACCCGCAGAATTCATGAGTACGCATCCATCTGACGAAACCAGGATTGCAAATTTAAAAAGGTTAGTTCCAGAAGCAAAAGCCGAAGCGTTGAAGTTTGGAGTTACCTTCAAATAATAAAAAAAACCATCCTAATTAGATGGTTTTTTATGTCTAATTATCTTTTAATCAACTTTTGAGTTTGACTTTGATTTCCTTGTTGAACGTTTACTAAATAAATGCCGGAAGCTAAGAATGAAATATCTATAGTGTTTTGATCAGATACTTTTAGAATTGATTTTCCAATCATATCAAAAATTTCCACGGTATATTTTTCAGATTTGATATTCGATATAGAAATTGTATTTGTTGCCGGATTTGGTCCTATTACAATTTTGTTAAGTTCTTGATTGTTAATTTCTAATGTGCAATCAAGTTCGTTTATTTTTTGCCAAATTTGATTACAAAATAAAAAAGGAACACCCGAATCTGGGGAACTAGGAACATCTCCCATTCGAATAATAACTAATCCTCTACTTGGAGCGATACTCATTATTTGAGAATTTTTCCCTAAACCGGCAAACATATCTGAAGGTGCATCTGGTGCGTAGGAACCTGGAAACACAATCTGACTCGTTGGAACCATAAAACTTGGCTTTCCGTTTAACCACCACAAATAGCCATAAGATTTATTCAAGTTTTGAGAAGTATTGACCATTTCATTAAAATAGGCGCTGTTAATTAATTGTGTACCATTCCAAGCACCATTTCCTTGAATCAACAAGCCATATCGAGCCATGCTTCTAACGTTACTAAAAAACACATTGTTGTAATCTACTGTTAACCAACTGCCAGTCATTCCGGTTGGGTTTTTAAGTTTTAATTGGGTGTACGTATTTATTGGTTGACCTGTTGCATTTTGTAAAACGCCTTCGAGTAAAGTATATGGCGCATTATGATAAGCCCAACGTGTTCCTGCATTCGCTAAATATTCTAAACAAGTATTGAGTGTACAATCGCTGTCGATTACGCCATCATTCAAACCTGAAGTCATGGTTAATTGATTTCGTATTTTGATGTTATTTTCTTGAGCAAGCGTACAACTAGTCCAACCTTGCCCTAAATAGGTCGATGTATTATCGTTTATAGACAAGAAATTTTCTTCCTGAGCTTTACCTATTAAAAATGCAGTAATTGTTTTTCCTGCGGAAGCCCAATACCATGAACTCTGGTTCGTAAAAGTTCCGAAATATTGTTCAAGAACAATTTTACCATCTTTTAATACAATAAATCCTTTTGTGTTTTCTTGTTCTAAAAAAGTATAAAGATTATCAATTCTAGTTTGACACCAACCTAAAGAAGATGGGTCAATAGTTTCCCATGTTGCTGTTGGACTCGTTGGAGGATAATATAGCGGTTGAGATTCTGAAATTGTAGGAAATAAAAACCAAGCAATCAATTGGAAAAGCAGCAATTTTTTCATAGTAGTCTTTTTTAAAAATTAAGTCTTGGACATTTTTAAAACAAAAGAGTTTAATTAGATAAAATAAAAATAAATAGTTGATAATAAATTTATTTTAATTGGTTGTAAACAAATTTAAAATAAATTCGCCTAATAATATAATATACTTCTGATTATGGGAAATATACAAAAAGGGGATAAAAAATTACTAAATGCTTGGGCTTTCTATGATTGGGCCAATTCAGTTTATAGCCTAGTAATTGCTTCAGCTGTTTTTCCAATTTTTTACAATTCGTTATTCGATAATGACAATCCATATGTGACTTTATTTGGTTATAGTTTTAAGAATTCAGCACTTATAAGTTTTGTTACATCTGCCGCATTTTTGTGTGTAGCAATATTTTCACCACTACTTTCCGGAATTTCGGATTATATAGGGAATAAGAAGATTTTTATGCGAGTTTTTAATTACATAGGCGCATCTTCTTGTATAGGATTGTATTTTTTTGATTTGAATAATATTTGTCTGGGACTTATATTTTACTTTTTTGGACTCATTGGCTTTTGGGGAAGTTTAGTTTTTTATAATTCTTATTTGCCCGATATAGCATTTCCAGAACAACAAGATAAAATTAGTGCTAAAGGATATTCTTTGGGTTATATCGGAAGTGTTATTCTTTTAATAATTAATTTGGGAATGATAATGTCAGTTGAAGGTGCTGAAAAAATAAAGATGATGCGTTATTCTTTTGCTATGGTTGGTATTTGGTGGATTGTATTTAGTCAATATACCTACTATTATTTACCTAAAGGAAACTCAAATAAACAAAAGGTCAACTTTGCGGTAGTTTTTAATGGTTTTAGAGAGTTAAAAAAAGTATGGCAAATGCTGCAATCTGAAGTTCCTTTAAAAAGATATTTATTAAGTTTTTTTGTTTTTAGTACGGCTGTTCAAACTGTAATGTTAATTGCCACTTATTTTGGTGCTCAAGAAATACAGTGGAAAAGCGCGGAAGAAAGTCAAACCGGATTAATTACATGTATTCTTTTAATCCAATTAATAGCTGTAGCCGGAGCTTTTTTAACATCAAGAGCTTCAGCTAAATATGGCAACATCAAGGTTTTAATTTTTTTAAATGCATTTTGGTTAATACTATGCGTTTTTGCATATTTTATAACAACACCAAATGATTTTTATATTATGGCCAGTTTAGTAGGTTT
>Ga0315907_10006216_pt1 | contig 12725 bp, 7 predicted proteins | sample LakEriMetagenome_3_FD_203525 | JGI IMG/M metagenome (GOLD analysis project Ga0315907, IMG submission 203525) | Freshwater fungal communities from buoy surface, Lake Erie, Ohio, United States - Buoy 12 MA123 | ecosystem: Environmental > Aquatic > Freshwater > Lake > Lake biofilm | place: USA...
CACTCATTGATTTAACCAAAGATTCTGTTAACGCTTTACTCGTTATAAAATAATTTCTTATGAACGCAATTATTGTATCGGCTTTACTGGGTGTTGTGATGATGTTTAGTGGCATTTTTACCACCAATAAAACAATCATTAAAAATATTGCAACGGCGGGTATGCTTGTATTACTCGCTGCCAATTTAATGGAAATGAACAATTTGTTTTCATTTGATATTAATACGCATGATTTAATTGTAACGCAGCGTTATGGTTTGTTTTTTAACTGTATTGCTTACGGCGCTACATTTATATATTTAGTACTAAGCGGAAATGATATTACAGAAGTGGGTGTTAATGTGGCAGAGTATTTTGCACTTATCTTTTTCGTGCTTTGTGGTGTTGCTATTTTAAGTTCATTTAATGGACTACTGATGTTGTTTATTGGCGTAGAAATTTTATCGATTCCACTTTATATTTTAACAGGTTCGGATAAAAGAAATTTAAAAAGTAATGAAGCATCGCTCAAGTATTTTTTAATGGGTTCTTTTTCTACCGGTATCATGCTCATGGGTATTGCGCTTATGTATGGAGCCACCGGTAATTTTGGTATGGTACAAAATGCAGGAATAAGAGGCATTATTACTGCTTCTCAACAACCACCATACTTATTGGTAGCAGGCATTTTACTACTTTTTGCTTCTATGTCATTTAAAGTTTCGGCAGCTCCATTTCATTTTTGGACACCCGATGTATATGATGGTGCACCAAGTGTATTCACATCCTTTATGTCAACCATTGTAAAAGCTGCTGGTATGCTTGCTTTTATACGCGTATTCGAAAATCAGTACACAGTGCTAGGGCCTACATGGCATATTGTGGTTGATTTTGCGATTGTAACTACTTTATTAATTGGAAATATCACTGCTGTATTTCAGCAGAGCGTTAAACGTATGCTCGCTTATTCAAGTATTGCACAAGCGGGTTTTATGCTTTTTGCACTCTATGCAAATAACACTGAAATTGCAAAAGAAGGCATGTTGCTATACGCTGCAGCTTATAGTTTAGCTACGATTAGCATTTTTGCGGTACTTATTAAATTACACGACTATACCTTAGATGGTTTTAACGGTCTTGCTAAAAAAGAACCCGTACTTGCTTTTGCAGCAACTGTTTCACTTTTATCATTATCAGGTATTCCTTTAACGGCTGGGTTCTTTGCTAAATACTATGTATTAGCAGGTGCCTTACAAGCTGGAGGGGCGCTTTGGCTAATTATTGTAGCTGTTCTTTTGGCTGCGGTAAGCGTATACTACTACTTTAGAGTGATTCAGGCCATGTATTTTAAAGAAGGAGATCCACAAGTACAGCCTATTTCAGGTGGTTTTAAAGCAGCATTGATTGTTGTGGCGGCTTTAATTGTAATCATAGGGATTTGGCCTTCTGCGCTCTTAAGCTGGCTTTACTTTTAGTATTTTACCATACTTATTGATAGGTTACCGCTCCTCATTTTTTTGAGGTCCTCTGTTTAGGGGCTGCTCAATCTGTGCTATCTTTACAGCTATAATGCTACTATTATGGCAGGAATGACTTCTTTAGATTCTTTATCACTTGCTTGGCGCACGGTTCGCGCCAACAAATTACGTACAAGTATTACCGTAGCCATTATTGCATTTGGTATTATGGCACTCATTGGAATTATTACAGCGATCGAAGCCATGAACCAGAGCTTAAAAGAAAGCTTTTCTTCGATGGGTACCAATGCCTTTAATATCAGGTACAAAAATTCACGTGTAAGAATGGGGGGTAATAATTCCGATGTGTCAAAATCGGTAAGGGGTCAAAAAGAAAAGAAATCAAATTTAGATAAACCCATTCGTAAAGAGGACGCCGAGTTTTTTAAAAAAACCTACAGCTTCCCTGGTGCGTTTGTAAGTATTTATAGAAGGGGTCCAGGCGGTCAAGAAATTCATTACCAAGATAAAAAAACCAACCCGCAAATTACCCTCATGGGTGGCGACGAAAATTATTTAGCGGTGAGTGGTTACACATTAATTCAGGGCCGTAATTTAAATGAACAGGATTTACAAAGTGGTCGTAACGTTTGTATTTTAGGTAATGCGGTGGCCGTTACTTTATTTGGTGATAAGCCCGAAAAATGTATCGATAAAGTTGTTCGGGTGAGTGGTGCGCCATACCGTGTGGTTGGGCTTTTAAAAGCAAAGGGCTCTAGTGCTATGATGCGTCAAGACGATGTAATCATTACCACCTATAATAATATTAGAAAGTATGCCAATGCTAGTAACTCTTATTTAATGGGTGTTATGGTGGCCAACGTTAATGAAATTGATCCTGCGGCGGGTCAGGCCACGGCTTATTTTAGATCTATCAGAAAATTAATGCCTACCGAAACGGATAATTTTGTGATTGAAAAAAGTGACAAGTTTGCCGAAATGTTTATTGGCTTTTTAAGTAGCATTACGGGTTCTGCAGGCGCTATTGGACTTATTACACTGATAGGTGCAGCTATTGGCCTTATGAATATTATGCTTGTGGCCGTTAACGAAAGAACAAAAGAAGTAGGGCTTATTAAAGCTATTGGTGGAAAAAGTAAAAATGTGCGTCAGCAGTTTTTATTTGAGAGTGTTATTATTAGTTTATTAGGCGCCTTTTTTGGTATTTTATTAGGCGTAGGTGTTGGAAATATTTTTGCCATTTACTTGAGCACCGGATTTATTATTCCATGGGGCTGGGTAATTACTGGTATTATTATTTGTACCGCAGTGGGTCTTGGTGCCGGAATTTATCCTGCCATGAAAGCCGCTAAACTCAATCCAATTAACGCACTTCGTTACGAGTAGGCTTGTAATTTTTTAGCTGCGCGTTAATATAATATACTAAATCTTCTTTGGTTAGATTGCTGCGTAACCAAGCAGCAGATGGTCTATAGGTTTGCATAAACGCTTGTAGTGCATCATCCTTAAATCCAGTAAGAGAAGCTACTAGTTCCGGTGTAAAGCGGTAATTGATATAGGCTTCGTTTTCGTTGTCTTCATAAAATGCGTAAGCCCTTCTTTTCTTTTTTTCATTTTTAGAAAAACGGTCAATATTTAGCGCAATGCCTGCACCCGAATTTGCTTTGGCAACGGCTGGTATCATATAACCCGCAATGCCCTGTAAAAACTCTTTGCGCCTTTCTATACTATCTAACTGGTATCTATTAAGTCCTTTGCTACTTACGGTTACATTTCCTAAATAGGCACCTAGTGGTTTTAAATAGGCAGCAATGGCATTCGTACTATTTTCTTGGGTAACTGTTAGGGTATCAAAATAATATCCAACGGCTGCAAAGGATAAAATGTCTTTTGGTTTTACGGCAATTAAAAATTTACCTGCACTACTTGTCATTACAGTTTCGCGCGTGGTTAAATTGGTAACACTGGCAAGCACAATGGGCATTTGCGTGGTACTATCTTTTAAAAAACCAATTTTTTTATCGCTCTTTTGTGCAAAAGAATAGCTGCTTGTTGTTAAGCAAGCAGCTATTATAAATATAACGAGGTAAAACTTTTTCATACCTTAAAGGTACAACACGCATCCACTAGTCTAGGATAATTATTTTTTGGGTGTATGTTTTTTTATTGTGCTCAACCTTTAATAGGTAATACGTCGAGCTTGGTTTTCCAATATTGATTTCTTTGTTGTACACACCGTTAAAATTAGGGGTCGATTCGGTAAATACTTTTTGACCACTCGCGGTTAATATATCAATGTTTAATGGCGCTCTATTTTTAACCTCAAAACGAAGTTGGAATTTACCATTATTAGGGTTTGGTGATACGCTCAAGTTAATTTCTTTGGCTACTACTTCTGGCGGTAAAGCGGTTACCACGTGGTTGATGATATTTGAGGTTTGAGCACATCCATTTGCATCTGTTACCACAACCTTATAAGCACCTGATTGTCTTAACTTGGTTTTTTGTCCTGTTTCACCTGCTATTGGGATGTCATTAAAGAACCACTGGTTACCTGATAGTGCACTACTTACCAATGAATCGGCTACTTTGGAAATTGTTGGCGCTGCAACATTAGTTGCGACAACGGTTCCTTTATCACTAACGCAGCCAGCCTGCGTTCTAATTTTCATGTTATAGAAGAAATAATAGAATGGATTAGGATCGTTGGTAGAACCCCAGTTTACGCTGTTTCCAGTTATACTAAATACACCAGGAACGGCCATTGGATACGTAGCACCAATGATATTGTTGTTTCTAAATATAGTAGCACCATTTGAACAAGTAACAATTAATACGTGATCGCCTGGTGTGTTAACCGGAAGATTTAACTGGTAAATAGCACCGGTATCAGCTGCTGGATTCCCTGTAACGGCACCACCTGTTGGTGTTGGGTGTGTAGCCGTAACATTAAATGTAACGCTACCTAATGGGAAGTAGGTATAGCTACCATTGGCATTTAGGGTACCTAAATCGGCAAGCATTACCTGAACTGTTCCAGGATTTCCAATATAAAGTCTTGCGCTTTCAATGATTACTGGTACTGAGTTGTTGATACGTACAAAGTTTCCACTAAAACTATTGTAACCACCGTCTGGATGTACCATTTTATTAGGAAGACCCACCGTTGTTTTCATTTCTCTTCCTACAAAATAGGTTTTATTAGCAGGAATGGTTGTGGTGTTAAGTGTTGGTCCTGCAGCAATGGGTGTGTTGCTGGTAGCGCTGTTATACCAAAAATAGTTTGCATTCGTTTCTGGATTAATGACTCTTAAAATGGCGTTGCTTCCACAAATAGTACCTACTGCATCTGGTGTACCTGATTTGCTACTAATTGAAATATCATTAGTTAGAGTATTGTTGGATGGATTTTGATCTCCAGTAAAATTAACCCTTACAGCAACATTGTATGTGGTGTTTGCTTTGGTTAAAAATGGCTTTTGTAAAGTTAAATTGGCATTTGTTTGACCAGGAATGGTTCCAGGATATGGAGCATTGATGGTGCTGATAACTGTATTGCCTTCTTTAATGGTAGCAGTAACGCTTACATTATCGGCAGGTGCAGAACCATTGTTGCGAAGTTGAACTGTTAAATATTGTGTACTGTCCTCGCACTCTAATGAGCTAGGGCTTGAGATATTTGTGATAGATACATCGTTAGAAGGATTGATCACAAGTAAACGGTAGTCTTGCGTTTCACCTTTACTATAGGTTCCACAAGCATTAACTTCTGCAGCACTTGACGTTTCTTGTAGCACAATACGCATTCTTAAAAAGTTACCAATGGTAACCGTGTTAGGAATGGCAATGTTTCCAGTAAATGCACCTCCATTACTTAGATTGCCACTTGTAGCAACAAGTTCGTTATCATCGGTAAAGGTTCCGTTGTTGTTGTAATCGATAAATATTTTTCCAATTTTATTTGCGTTGGTAGCATCAGAACTAGCAGCACGAACATAGAATGGAACAGATTGTAATGGTTCAACCTGTGCTACCATTTTTGTATTATCTGTGTATGTCGTTCCGCCAGTAGGATTTGAATAACGTATGGTTCTAAAACTTACGCTATCAATTTTGCCGCCTGTGTTTGATGAAGGAGTAGATGCGCAATAAGCTGTTCCGCCCACACCACTTACCAGAAGTGAATATGCTTGTGTGCCTCTTTGTAAGGTATTTTTATGGGTAACAGTAACGGTGTAAGACTGTCCTGGAATGGTACTGTCTACATCAATAACTTCTACGTTGTCAATGACATTATCGCCTGGTGAAGGATCGCTACTTGGGCTTGAAGGAATCATAACCCATGGTCTGTAAACTTTTGCACCATTATTGGTTGTAATACGAACGTCTAAGTCGTTTACAAGTTTAGGTGTTGGATCATTTAATACGTTTACGGTTTCAACGTTTCCTTTTGGATCGGTCCAAGAAATCGTAGCCCTTAATTGTCCTTTACCGGATGCAATTACATTCGTAGAAAAACTTGTGGTAGTTGCATTTAAAACATTTTCAAACATCAAATGCTCACTACTTGCACTATTGTTATTGGCCACTGATGCAGAAATAACAGCAGCTGCTTTTTCTACGTTTAAAAGTCCAAATCCAAATTTATAATCGGGACCTGGTGCACTACCCGCCTCACTAGCTGTGTGTATGGCAAGTCCTTTAATGGTGGCTGCTCTTAAAAATTCGCCATTTTTTAAACGTGCATATAATTCTTGTAATAAAAGAAGTGAGCCTGATGCATTTGGTGAAGACATAGAAGTACCGCTCAAACTTGCATAGCTGGTATTAGAACCTGAAGTGCTTGATAAAACGGCAACACCATTGGCTACAACGTCTGGTTTGATACGGCCATCATCGGTGGGACCCCAACAACTAAAATTACTCATTACAACATCTTCGGGTCTGCTGTATATAGAAGAAATTCCGTTAACCGCACCTACGGTTAAAATGTTTTTTGCATTTCCTTCCCATGAAACTATGCCATAACCATCATTACTGCTAATACCATCCGGTCTATTACCTGCAGCAGCCATAGAGTTACTTGCATTGTACCTGAAATAGGGCTGACCTACCGCTGGTCCATTTTGATTTCTGCTATTGCCCGCCGATTTTACAAATAAATAATATGGAGCATTGTAGGCAATAGAATCTATTAATTGAGCGTCGTTACTATAGTATCCAAATTTATAATCTTCATTGTCTGTGGAGCGACCGTAAAATTCCCATCTACTTTGAGATGAATTGTAATTCCATCCTGAAATGGTTCCGTATGAATGGTTTGAAATTAAAAGGTTGGCAGCTTCTGATGCAATTTCAGCTTTATCACCCGTAAAGTCATAGGCAATAATACCTTGTATACCATAGGCCATGCCTTTTGCGCTAGGGTTTACACCTGAAGCTACCATGGTGCCCGTTACGTGTGTAGCATGATCAGATAATACTGCAGCATTGTCTTTTTGTGTTACTCTATTTACAAGTTCTACGTGTGTGTTTAAAATTTTGCCACCATCCCAAACGCCTAATTTATTTTTTACTGCATTGGAAGATCCAGATAAATTAAGTCCTGATGATCCACCTGGCCATAATTGATTGGCCCTTGTAGTATTGGCTGCAATGGCGTTGTTATGCTGGATATAATACTTGGGTAAATTAAAAGCATCTACGCCAACGAGTTTACCAACATTACCTTCTTTGTCGGTAATGGTTAAGGCCCAACCTTTTTGTTTGGCAAGCGATAATGCTTTGATATAATTTTCGTTGTCTGCAATTTTTAATGCTTTTGCAGTACGCTCTAAAATGGCGGGCTCAGTTGTTGTTTGTGCAATACTATTTGTAACTAAAAAACTACAAGTAAGGATTGTTGCAAAAAAATGAGCGGTTCTTTTGATCTTGGTTGTTTTCATATATCTTCACATTATTGCCACGGGGGCTTTTCTGGAAAACTAAAAATACTCATTTACCTTTTAAATTTGAATTATGAGACCGGTTCTTTTTTATGTATTTATCCTGATTTTTTTGGGTATTTCTTGCAAGACGCCAAAAACATCCGCTGAAGGCTCAAATAATACGAGTAGTAGTACTTCCGAGGTCCAAGGTATTGTTGGCGATGTAACAGAAACGATAGGTAATCAAATGCCCATGGTAGGGGCGCCTGCGCCTTCGCCAAGGCCGTTTAAGACGACTGTTTATATATATGATTCTACGCATATTAGTAAGGTTAAACAAATAGGAAGCAGTCCGCTTTTTTCTATGGTAAATACGCGTTTGGTACAAAAACTGGACACCAACGAGGTTGGGCATTTTAGCGCTGCACTTCCGGCGGGCACTTACTCTGTTTTTGTACTAAAAGGCGGCGCCTTTTTTGCCAACCAATTTGATGAGAAAAACAATATTGGGTTGTGCAGGGTGGAGGTTGGCAAGCAAACGCGTATTCAAATAAGCGTAAATACTGACGCGAGTTACTAATTATGCGCGGTTTTGATTGATGCCGCTTCATTTGGTGCGGCTATTTAGGGGTCTGCGATTGCTTCGTTTAATTTGGGCAGTCTTATGACTTTGGGGTCGGTTTCGTTATCTTTGCGCCGGAGAAGTCGTTATGAATTTGGATGTGTTGCTAGCGCAGTTTAATAATGCCCCCCACCTCAATCAATTGGTGAGCAGCCTTCTATTGCCCGAACCCCAAAAAATCTTTTTAAAAAACGTACAAGGTAGCAGCGCCGAATTTTTTGTGGCAGGTGTTTTTGCGCACCCACAAACAGATACACTCAATCATATTGTAATACTTCAAGACGCAGAAGAAGCGGCATATTTTCATAACACACTCGAAAATATTTCCAAGGCACTTGATGTGTTTTATTTTCCTTCGTCATTCAAAAACAGGAAAAACTTTAAATTATTAAATAGTTCTCATGTGATGCTCCGGACCGAGGCGCTAACGAAGTTAGCGGCGGGCGGTAATAAAAAAATGTTGGTGACCTATCCCGAAGCCATTTTTGAAAAAGTGGTGCTATCGGAAACCCTCAAGTCCAATATTATTTCTATCAAAACCAATGACACCATTAATGTAGAGAGTTTGCTAGAACTCTTTGTGATGTATGGTTTCAAGCGTTCCGACTTTGTGTATGAGCCCGGACAATTTGCCATACGAGGTGGTATTTTAGATATCTATTCTTTTGGAAATGAAAAGCCCTACCGCGTAGAACTTTTTGGAAACGAAGTAGACTCTATTCGAATTTTTGATCCAGAAACGCAGCTCTCCGAACGAAAATTATTACAGGTTAATATCATCCCAAATGTAGAAACACAATTTTCTACTGGTGAAAAAGTATCACTCTTTGAATTCTTAAAAGAGAACACGGTGGTATGGACCAAAGACCTTTCTTTTATTCGTGAAAAAGTAGATCAGCAATACGAAGACCTTGAAGGTTTTGTGTCGTTACTGGATAGCGGTTACCGCATGCAAAATAGTGACGACGAAGACGATACACGTGTGATGCAGGACGTTACCCTCCATGATTTTGTTACTTCTGGTGAGATTATGGCGTCCCTGGCGGGCCGCCACCACATTGAGTTTGGTATGCATCCACAACATGCAACACTCGAAATAGAATGTAATACCAAACCACAGCCTTCTTTTAATAGACAGTTTGATTTACTCATTAAAGATTTAAAAGCACACGAAGGTGCTGGCTATTCGTTGTATATTTTTGCAGAGCAAGTAAAACAGCTTGAGCGTTTACACAGTATTTTTGTAGACCTCAAAACAGAAATTAATTTTGTTCCGGTTCCTACCAGTATTCATGAAGGATTTATAGACAATGATTTAAAAATTGTTTGTTACACCGATCATCAAATTTTTCAGCGTTATCATAAATACAAGGTTAAGCAGGCTTATAATAAAAATAAAGCCATTACGCTCAAAACCTTACGGGACTTGCAACCTGGCGATTATGTAACACATATCGATCATGGTGTAGGCACCTATTCGGGGCTTCAAAAAATTGAAGTGAATGGTAAAACCCAAGAAGCGGTGCGCATCATTTATAAAGAGGGTGATATTTTATATGTAAATATTAATTCGTTACATAAAATATCAAAGTATACGGGCAAAGAGGGCACGATGCCTAAAATAAATAAGCTCGGTTCCGATGTGTGGGCCAAGCTCAAAGAAAAAACAAAAGCAAAGGTTAAAGAAGTTGCTTTTGATTTGATTAAATTATATGCAGCCAGAAAATCGCAGGTTGGTTTTGCGCATGCGCCCGATAATTATTTACAAACCGAATTAGAAGCTTCCTTTATTTACGAAGACACGCCTGATCAGTACAAAGCTACGCAGGATGTTAAGCGCGATATGGAATCTATCGCGCCAATGGATAGGCTGGTTTGTGGAGATGTGGGTTTTGGTAAAACAGAAGTGGCGGTGCGTGCGGCGTTTAAATCGGTGGTGGATGGTAAGCAGGCCGCCGTACTTGTGCCTACCACCATTTTAGCGTTTCAGCATTATAAAACATTTAAAGAAAGACTTTCCGATTTTCCGGTTACCGTAGATTTTATCAACCGTTTTAAATCGGCAAAAGAAAAAAAGGAAACCCTACAAAAATTAGCAGAAGGAAAAATAGATATCATTATTGGTACCCATGGCATTTTAGGTAAAGAGGTTAAGTTTAAAGACCTCGGCGTAATGATTATTGATGAAGAGCAAAAATTTGGGGTAGGCCACAAAGAAAAATTAAAGACTTTAAAAACAAGTGTAGACTGTTTAACGCTTACGGCCACGCCTATTCCACGAACCCTTCAGTTTAGTTTAATGGGCGCCCGTGATTTAAGTATTATCAATACGCCACCACCCAATAGGCAGCCTATTCAAACAGAAGTGCATGTTTTTAATGATGATTTTATAAGAGATACCATTTATTACGAAACAGAGCGCGGTGGCCAGGTGTTTTTTATTCATAATAGGGTGCAAGGCCTTTCCGAAATGTGTGCGCTTATTCAGGGCCTTTGCCCCGATTTAAGCATTGGCTTTGCACATGGGCAGTTAGAAGGGCATGAATTAGAGGAACGCATCCTAGATTTTATTGACAAAAAATACGACGTACTTGTTTGTACCAATATTGTAGAGAGTGGGGTAGATATTCCAAACGTAAATACCATTATTGTAAACAACGCGCATCATTTTGGTTTGTCGGATTTACACCAGCTGCGTGGGCGTGTAGGGCGTAGTAATAAAAAAGCGTTTTGTTATTTATTAGCGCCACCTATGAGTACGCTGCCTTCCGATTCGCGCAAGCGTTTACAAACCCTGGAGCAGTTTACCGATTTAGGAAGTGGATTTCAAATTGCGATGCGTGATTTAGATATACGCGGTGCTGGTAATTTACTCGGTGGAGACCAGAGTGGCTTTATGGCCGAAATTGGTTTTGAAATGTACCAGAAAATTTTAGAAGAAGCCGTTCGCGAATTAAAACGCAGTTCTTTTAAAGATTTATTTAAAGAAGAAATTAGTAAGCAGGACGATTTTGTAAAAGATTGTACCATCGATACCGATTTGGAAATCTTAATTCCAGATTCTTATGTCGAAAGTATTGCAGAGCGTTTAAGTTTATATACCCGCCTAGATAATTGTGAAAATGACAATGACCTCAATGAGTTTAACAAAGAACTCGTAGACCGCTTTGGTGCACTACCTCCACAGGTTACCGATTTGTTTACAACGGTGCAGTGCCGCTGGCTTGCAGTAGATTTAGGTTTCGAAAAAATGACCTTAAAAGAAAACACACTACGCTGTTATTTTATCAATAGACCCGACTCTCCGTATTTTGAATCGGAATTATTTAAAAAAGTACTCGACTATTTACAAACGGGTACTAACAAAGCGCGCTTAAAACAAGTAGGTAAATTATTTATGCTCGTTGTAGATCAAGTAAATGATATGGAAGCCATGCTCCGCTTTTTAACGCTCATGCATAAAAGTGTAATTGCACAAACTTCTGTTGCATAAAAAAACCCGCCAAACGGCAGGTTTAATTATATTTTCTATTATAGAAAAAATCTAAACTAGAATCCTTTTTTAGCAACGCCATCAGCGATTGCTTGTAAAGCTTTTGCTTCTCCTAAGATAGCAGCCATTTTATTTCCTTTGCCATCATGACCAGCAGCCATGTATCCACCACGAGCAGTTTTAGTAACTACTGCATCTTGCATTGGAACGTTTTTTTCTTTAGTCTTAAGGCAATATGCTTTAATCATTTTTGAAGTGTCCATTTGTTCAAATTTTGTTAGGTTAGTTAATAAGCAACCGAATTGCAACCACAAGCTAGCTAATTTCTACAATCTAGCCATAAGTTAACAGGCTGTATTGTGCAGATTTTAAGCTGGTTTATTCACAATTTGGCGGTTTTTACACGTCTATTTTCGCATATTTAGCGTGCGTTTCAATGAATTCGCGGCGTGGAGCCACGTCGTCACCCATGAGCATACTAAATACACGGTCTGCTTCGGCAGCACTTTCGATGGTTACTTGCTTAAGCGTACGGCGGGATGGATCCATGGTTGTTTCCCATAACTGGTCGGCGTTCATCTCACCTAAACCCTTGTAACGCTGGATAGTAACACTGTCTTCTTTACCTCCTCCTAATTTTTCGATCCACATTTTGCGCTGTTCCTCATTGTAAGCGTACTGCTGTTCTTTACCCTTTTTAACAAGGTATAAAGGAGGTTGCGCAATAAAAATGTAGCCCTGTTCTACCAATTCTTTCATGTAACGGAAAATAAAAGTCAAAATCAGGGTAGCGATATGCGATCCATCTACGTCGGCATCTGTCATAATAATTAACTTATGGTAGCGAAGCTTAGCAATATTTAATGCCTTAGGATCTTCGGGAGTACCAACGGTAACACCAAGTGCCGTGTACATATTACGGATCTCTTCGTTCTCGTAAATTTTATGCTCCATGGCTTTTTCTACGTTTAGGATTTTACCACGTAATGGTAAAATAGCCTGATAGCTTCTGTCACGGCCTTGTTTAGCCGTACCACCCGCAGAGTCTCCTTCCACAAGGTATAGTTCACATTTTTCTGGGTCACGCTCCGAGCAATCCGCTAGTTTACCTGGTAAACCACCACCGCTTAATACGGTTTTACGTTGTACCATGTCACGTGCTTTTTTAGCAGCAACACGGGCTTGAGCGGCCAATATAATTTTAGAAATTACTTGCTTTGATTCAC
>Ga0315907_10006217_pt1 | contig 12722 bp, 13 predicted proteins | sample LakEriMetagenome_3_FD_203525 | JGI IMG/M metagenome (GOLD analysis project Ga0315907, IMG submission 203525) | Freshwater fungal communities from buoy surface, Lake Erie, Ohio, United States - Buoy 12 MA123 | ecosystem: Environmental > Aquatic > Freshwater > Lake > Lake biofilm | place: USA...
GTTGGATGAATCGATTTCGAGCAATTCTGGTTCGATGGGACAAAAAACTGAGCAACAACATCGCAGGATTACACCTTGCATGCGCTTACATCACATTTAAACGCTCGGGGGTTTTCGGATAGGCTCTTAGGGTCGACAATACCAATGGCATCGTATGCACGATACCGCGACCGATCGCCGACCAGGGACGATTGCGACTAGCTAGCGCGACTCCGAAGTCATCGGCTTTCACGATCAATGCTACCGTACCGTAGACCGCGATCGTGATACCCATTCCTACCACCGCCAAAACGATCGCTTTCATGGCCAAGGACGCTTCACCGACAGTCGACAGCGTGATCGCTTCCACCATAGGAAAGTTAGAGCCTTTTACCCGCAAATTCTGCGGAAGAGCCATAAATTCAGTGGTAGGGCCAAAACTTTCTCGGAAATTGCTTGACAGCTCTAGATCTGAACACTAGGTTGACAGATGTTTTCGAACGTCGCTTCCGGACTGAAATACTGTGCCCGTAAAGTTTCGTAGAGGATGATATACATGATTCAACTCGTTTCGTTGATTCATCTATTTAACAGAAGTCGATCAATGGGTTGTGCAACGAGTTTGATCCATTCTTCGATCAAGAGTTTCTTGACCGTTCAGCATCGCGTCTTCCATCTGGACCGATCCAAGCTTCTTGCGGTACTACTAGCAACACTGCTGTTGGAGAGTTGCTACGCGCTAAATGCTGCGGAATTAGTTGATGGCAAGTGCATCTTGTCTGATGAAACCGTATTAGTTTTCCAAAAAGTCGAGGCAAAGAATCTGGTGCCAGGTGCCGAGAATTCAATTGAAATCATTCTGGTTAACAAATCAAAGGAATCAATTGAGTTTACGGAAATAACCGCCTCGTGTGGTTGCGTAGCGGCCGAGCCGATAGAACAGAAATTGAACCCTGGAGAGGAGGTATCGCTAAAAATCAAGCTGCGATCTCTTGCTACGATGGAACCAGCTACAAGAGAAGTAAAAATAATTGATGATCGCAACCGAATGTGGCAGTTGGCAATTTCTTGTGTCAACATAGCGCCGTTTGAGTCATTTGAGGACCCTCTTGTCTTTGAAGACTATGAAAACATTGGTGATTTCAAAATTAAAATAAAGAAAAACTTGAGAGCGATCGAATCTCTATTGAAAGCTACCGAATCGGCTAGATTGGGAGAGCTGAAAGTTAGAGGGCTTGGGGTTTCGGTGGATAAAATTGGCCTAGCGGAAAACGAAAACTATATAGATCTCGAAATTAGAGCGGACCCTAGATCGATTAAATTGCTCGGCCAGTCTACGGAAATGATCGAAATACAAAACTCTGTATTCAAGATGCAGCTTCCAATTGTATTTAAGGGTCCCAGGATACCTAGGATCTCTCCTCGCACCGTAAGTCGTTACAAGCTTACAGAAGGCCTGCAGCGAATGATGGTACTTAATGTCGATGGCGAGAAAGAAGAAATTGGATTTCGGGGGGTCGATGAAAACCGTCGACGAATCGAGGTTGATGCTGAACGCAATGGTGGCAGCGATAGGGTTCAATTGTACAACCTATCCTCATCCTACGACAAAATCAAGGAATGCCGAAAAATAGAAGTCTACAGTCGTAAAAATCCCGATACTATCTTTGCTGTTTTGGAGGTCATTGAATAATGAAATCTGCAAATTTTTGCACTGCCAGCTGCTCACTAGTTCTCGCACTTGCGATTTGTCATTGTCGCGTAGCGGTTTCCCAATCTCTAGACGGAACAACCGAACCTGTTGGCTCTAAGCCCAAATGTGTTGTTAAAGTTCAGAGAACCTGCGCTGGCGAGTTTGGAACTCCTCCAGCGGAGCGATGGTGTTCGCAGATTGAGTGTACCGATACATGCGAAGGCGAGAAGGGATTCAATTTCATCGCAAGTCCGAACGACTACGTCCAAAAGAAATTTGATAGCATCAGAGATCCGATACCCGGGGAAAGAGGAGAGTTGAGGGTAGTTGGATCAATCCATCATCGCTGTGCCTATATTTGGACGTGCAATCCCGAATGCAGGATGGTTCCAGGGGAAGGGAAGCGATGCTTCAATTCTTCCTCTGAGCTTACACTTGGATTCAAAACGCTCGGCAAGGCTGAAGCGTCTTGTGATCCCCCAGCAGATCCTCCCAAACCGGAACCGACCACCGGCGTTTTGCCGTAACCGTTCACGGGCCGGTGCAAAGAATCACGCTCAGGCGGCGTGATCTTCGATCAAGGGGCGCAGTTATGGCGCTGTTTCTACCGCGAACTTAGCCTTTTGACGGCGTCTAGATTAATTTGCTAAAATCCATGTCACGGGCCGTGAACGGTTACGTTTTGCCCAAGACAACCTATCCATAACCACACCCCTGTTTTCTAGGGAAAGAACCGCCGTAGTTCGAAAGGATGATCGTATGAGACTGAAGGTATGGTTAGTTGCTATCTTGGTTATTCTATGCAATTCCACGGTGGCTCGTTCGTGTCAAGAGTTTGTCGATGATATCCCAAAAAGTGAGGTCTACGATTGCGTGACGGAACTAGTGTCGAATCGGGAGAAGTTTCAAAAGTTCGGAGTTCTTGTTCAAATCCATCAAATTAACGACAGCCTGAAACATCCTGATTACAGCGGAACACTCTTTGAGGATTTCACTATATTCGAGGATTTCAAGAGAAGAAAAATCAGGGTCGATCGATTTAAATTTCCTACGTTTGATCAAGACATGAACGTCATATCAAGCTGGCAGACTAAGTTTGAGGATGGGGGGCTTGTGAAATTCTTCTACGGAACGGTACGATCAGACGAGTCCTCGGAAAAATCCTATGCGAGGAACTTCCCTCGTTTCGATTTATGGATGTTGCCAATTACAGAGATTTCAGTACAGGAGCACAGAAACAACATAGGCTCAATGTACTGGGCTGAGTTGCTTGATGAAGACCGCTTCCTATGGGCGCAAGCTAATGACTCGTACATTCGAGGTGAATGGAGTCTCGGTGATGGAAAAAATAAATGCTACGCACAGATTTATTTTGATAGGAAACTCAAAGGATTGCCTGTTCTTGCAAGATTCATTCATCCTTCAGATTATCAAATTAAATTCGCGAAGAAGGGTTTGAGTTTTTTGACGGAGGTCGAAACAGAATGGAAGCCGAATGCAGATGGCTATGTCCCGACTTCCATCAGAGTATATCGCCAAAATTATGGAAAAAATGGGAATGTCGAGAGTTCAACGATTAGGGATTCCAGGTTCAATTGGAAATCTTCGTTTGTGAATAGTGACGGTGGATTTCACGAGAAGTTGTTCGTCCCTGGTGCAATCGATTCTGTGACATTATTCGAAAGTTTTAAGTAACCCGTTTGGGTAAAAAGACGGCGTTTGAATCACAGTTGAAACTGCAGATGTGATCTGAGTCGCAATAGGTGTGTAAAGATCGATGCTGGCTTCATCCGTTTCAAGCGAAATGATCAAAGAATACTTCGCATCTTTCTCGAAACAATTTAGTGTTTGCCGATCTTTCCACCAACCTGAAACTGGATGGATCGCAATGATGCCCCACACGGCCAGCTCTACTGCCGTGCCCGTCCATAAAACAGAGTGAATCGAACCCCTGTTCCTATACCGCGGACCTATCAACCACGATCTCTCGTTAGGACCGGCCGTGTTGGATTCCTGATCCTCCTCCCACGCAGCCCTGGTTAGCCTCATCAGCAGTTGCTGCTCCGTTTCGGTTGCTTCGTTCTAGGTGGCCGTGAATGATCGGGTCTTCGACCTGCGGGCTCAAGTTTCAGTTCGCGCGCCTGAACGCCGGTAGCCGCTGCCACAGAGGGCGAATCACATGCTTGCTAAAAGGAGCCACTGCCGCGCCGATCGCTAGACCTGCCATTCCTGCCAACGCAGCGCCAACGACCCAAGCAACCAACCCGCCACCTATCGGCATCATCGATCCTGCCGATGCACCGACGTCCTTGATCCAATACTCCGGCCCGCTGAGCCCATATTCGGCCAGACTGTGCAAGATGATGCCGCCACCGACCCAGAGCATCGCCAAAGTACCTGTAAGACTTAGGGTCGACAATACCAATGGCATCGTATGCACGATACCGCGACCGATCGCCGACCAGGGACGATTGCGACTAGCCAGCGCGACTCCGAAGTCATCGGCTTTCACGATCAATGCCACCGTACCGTAGACCGCGATCGTGATACCCATTCCTACCACCGCCAAAACGATCGCTTTCATGGCCAAGGACGCTTCACCGACAGTCGACAGCGTGATCGCCATGATCTCCGCAGACAAGATAAAGTCGGTGCGGATCGCGCTGGCGATCTTCTGCCGTTCAAGCACCTCTGAGTCGATTGCTTGGAGTGGCTTGGCCGTTTCTTTGGACGAATCAGCCACAAACATCTCGCGCACCTTGCCATAACCTTCATAGCACAAATAGGCACCGCCTAGAATGAGCAGCGGTAGGATCGACCAAGGCGCAATCGTCGATAGCAATAGCGCGCCGGGCAGCAAGTAAAACAGTTTGTTGAGTGCGGAGCCCCGTGCTATCTTGCCGATGATTGGAAGCTCTCGGTCGGCTGTAAAGCCGACCACGTAACGCGGAGTTACGGCGGCGTCATCAATCACAATCCCGGCTGACTTGCCTGCTGCCTTTGCCGACATCTTGACAACATCGTCGAGTGAGGCCGATGCGATCTTGGCAAATGCTGCTACATCGTCAAACAATGCCAAAAGCCCTGAGGCCATATATTCTCCTGGTAATGGTATTCATCAAGGACACCTCGGGACAAAAATCAAAGGCGTACGTCGTAACATGACTTGGAGAATTTACCACATGGACCAGCAATCTGCCATCCAAATCCATCCCGTTGGATAGGACGGTGCGCCCGTGATTTTAGTCATCGATCAGCGGGCGACCATGGCGCGAGCGATCGTGATTTCAGTAAACCCCGAAAGCCATTCTTATTTGTTTTCTACAGCGCATCTGCCGGCGGCTTCCTTCACAAGTTTGTCCGACTTTAGATATTCTTTTGCGGCTTCCGCTTTCTTGAGGTAGGCATCCCAAAAGTGTGTGGTTGATAGTTTGACGACATCCGTGATTCCGCTACCCCTTGCTCCGAGACCACCTCCGAAAGAAACGTGATTGGCTGCATCGATCACGACTAGATACTTGTCTCCTGGCGGACTGTATTTGTAGGGTTCCTTTTTCCAATCAACCCCCTGGCCCCCCGCCCCGCGATCTCGTGTTCCTGTAATGGTCATCATCGGAAGATGCAACGAGTCCCAACTCTTCTTGGTCAATCCTTGTTGGCCAGTTCCCTGCCCGGAAATTGGCAAAATGCATTTCACGCGTTTATCGAAAAAGCTCTTCCCCTCTTCCTTGCCGAGGTCAGCAGTCACGCCACCTATCAACATGGCCGTATAAGCGCCAAACGAATGCCCAGAGACACCGATGGATTGGGTGTCGATTTTTCCGTTCAAGTTTGGAACCGATTTCGGCAGGTCTTCTAGTTTGTCCAAGATCAGAACAAGATCCGCAACCCGACTCCTAATTTTATCGGGATCGTTCAGACTATCCAATAGTCCTCCGAGCCGTCCCCGGACGATCAGATCGTCGTTATCTTCATTCCGAGCACCATTTCTTTGCCGTCCGATTCTATCATTATGGGATGGATGGATTACCACATACCCGTGGCTGGCCCAATGCTGGGCAATTGGCCCAAATGAATCTTTATTGCCACCGAACCCATGCGAAAAAAGGATCACCGGGTAAGGACCGCCGGTCTTGGGATAGTATGCCTTGCAAAGCAGTTCTTTTTTGCCAGCCGGATCTTGGAGTGCGAAGTTATCGGCAACTTCGACAGCGAGTGGCCCCTGATTAGACTTGCTTTTGTCATCAGCAACGGCCGATGGTACCAGATAACAAACCGCGATCATTATGGGAATTAGGTTACGCATATCGGCTCCATCAGTCTTGCTGGAATCATGGTGGGTATAGATTTGATTTCGTCGGCCAGTTCCAGGAACTTACCGGACGAGGTCTCCGTCGCCGATTACCTCAAGGTTCGATTTTCGATGATCGGGATTTTTCGAATGAGGGATGTTAAACAGGATGCTTATGGCAATGAACGCGAAGATGGATTTTCGGAATGTCATGTTTAGTGTCTTCTGAGTCTTTCGTTTGTTTTGAGCATCCGGCTCCACGGATCTCTCATCTCACACCTATGCCATGATTGCCAAAGATCATCGTCTTCGTTGCGTTGGCGGTATGAGCAGGCCAGGCGGGCAACTGCTTGCCGCTCGGTTGGCCGTCACGCATGAACGAGATCCAATACTCGAGCATAGCCGCACTGATAGCTCGACCTTGCTCCGAGTCCTCGACTGGCTGGGAATCGTCTTCTCGCCCGCCACCCATCGCACCGCCCGCCCCGCTGCCGCGCCGCATTCGCGCGGCGTTCGCCGCCACTTGCTCATTGCGAAAACCATACTGCGCCGCCAGCGATTGGCCGATCGTTCCGAACGCATAGGCGACCGACTCACCATGCTTGGCCGCAAAACGAGCGTCGCGCGACTGCGGTGGCACGTAGGTCAATTGGAACATCCAGACCGGCTGTCCCACCCGAACCATCTGGTCCGCCAATTCCCGCTGAAAGCCAAACGCCCCGCCCGTAGCGACTTCGTCGTCCAGTTGCCGCGCTCCCGACTCGCCATTGGCCGCTCCAATCAACACCGGGACCTTGGCCTGTTGGCCCTGAGCAAACAGTTCCGCAGGCGTCGCTTTGACCAGTCGCCCATCGATGATCGGCTTGACGGGCAAGTCCAACTGGCGAATCACCCCCACGTTCGCCGCCATTTGGCTAGCCGCTGCACGCCGCAGTTCCGCGCACGAAGCCCGCTCACCGAGTCCAAGCTGCTCGGCCAAACGCACGCCCGCTGCCTCGGCGTCAGCCAGTGTTTGAATATTCCTGATCCCGCCACTGCTATGGATGATCGCTTTATGGAACAGCCCGTTGGCTTCCGGAATTCCCATCAAGAACAGACAGCTCGTCCCGCCCGCCGAGGAACCGGAAATCGTTATATTCCCTGGGTTGCCCCCGAAAGCCCCAATGTTGTCGCGCGCCCAGCGCAGTGCCGCGATCATATCGAGCAGACAGTAGTTGCCGAGCGGCTCGTCGGGTTTGCTCTCGGCCGTGAGCGACGGATGAGCAAACAGACCGAGCGGTCCGAGCCGATAGTTGATCGAGATCACGATCGCACCACGCTTAGCTAATTCCGATCCGTCATATCGCGGCTGTCCACCCGACCCTTGAATGAACGCACCGCCATGAATCCAGAACAAGACAGGAAGCTTCGAATCCGCGGTCGCACTTGCTGGTGTCCAGATGTTGAGGAAGAGACAGTCCTCGCTTTGAGCACTCCGCGGGGCAAACGTCTCACCCTGCAGTGACAACGCCCCGAACTGAGTCGCCTCGCGTACGCCCTGCCAAGGCTCGACCGGACCAGCCGCCTGCCAGCGCCGCTCACCCACAGGAGCCGCCCCGTACGGGACGCCTCGGAAGATGCGCACATCACCTACCAGTTCACCGACCAACTCTCCAGTCGCGATCCGCAACGGCGCAGTCTTGGCCCTGACTTGATTGGTGCCTCCACCGCCGCCCGCTGGACTGTTCGGGGTGGATGAGCCCCCCGCGCCCGGCACGTCAGAACCAGGCAGATTTCCGCTGCCTCTCCCCGGTCGACTCGCGCCGCGACCGGGCTGGCCTATCTGCCCTGACTGCCCGCCTTGCCCGAACTGGCTCCTCAGGTCGCTCATTCCTTCAAACTCCCTTTTGTTCAGAGTCCCGTCACCATCGGCATCGAGCCGATCGAAGAGTCGATCAGCAAGTTCCGGCCGACTGGAGAACGCCGCCGAGCCGCTGAGTTGTTTCTTGAACGCTTCTCGAGAAACCTTTCCGGAGTCATCGGCCAACGATTGAAAGTCGGCACCGCCCAGCCCGCCGCTCATCGCTCCGCCCCGACCCGCTCCTTGTCCGCCGCGTGCTATTCCCGCACCGCGTCCCGCGCTGGCACCGGCACCACGGCCCGGTTGAGCCCTCTCGCCCGCCGGCTCTTCTTCTTGAATTGGCTCTTTAGCATCCGCCGCTTTCCGGGCCTCTTTATCCGCCGCGGGTTCGGCCAGTGGTTCCTCTGCCGGTTGCTCTTTCGTAGTGCGGCTGGAACTTGCCGACGCGGCAGCCGCCGCTGGCGACTTTGAGGTCTGAGCGTCCTTCCGAGCAAACTGTTTCGTAAAAAATTCGATCATTGTTCGCCGCGCGGTCAATTCTTCTTCAGCTTCCTGCGGCGACTTCTCCCCTCGCAAGTCGCGAGCCGCACTGACGGTTCGGGCCCAGTAGAAGCCATGCGGGCTCTTCTCTGCGGTGTAAACCTGGACGTCCTTCTTTGCCGACTGCATCTTCTCGATCATCGGCTCGATCAACACGTGTGGCGCTTGATCGTCGCCGCGGCTGGTCAGAAACAGTGTCGGAATCATAATCTTCTTTGCGTTCGCCTCGATCGAATGTTGAGTGAGGAATTCCTTGATTTGAGGGTCCGACATCCGACGGCCTTTTTGCATACCGTTAAGCAATCTGCGGCCATTGAGCATCAGGTCCTCTCTGGCTTTTGCGGGCACTTGAGACAGCGGTGGTTGGTTCGCGTCACCAAGCATGTAGACCAGCGGGTCGGTCATCCAGGGGGATCCGGCGGCGACACAGAGAAACTCCTGCCCCATCTTCTCTGCGGCGACCAGCGCGAGATGTCCCCCATGGCTCCCGCCGACAACGCCGACGCGATTGGAATCAATCCCGGGAAGCTGCTTCGCAAAACGAATTCCGGCGACCACGTCATCCTGCTCCATTCCGAACAGTGCTCCGTTGCCCGCGCGATAGCTGATGGCGAGGATCGCCCAGGGTTGTTCATTCAAAGCGAAAATCGTCGGAGAAAGATTGTTGGGTGCAGCCATGGTCCGAATGTACCCCAGGTCGCGATTCCCTTGGCCTCCGTGGATGGTGACGAGCATCGGGAACGGGCCGTTTCCTTGTGGCATCGAGAGCACGCACGGGATCATTTTTCCATCGCTCGAAGCGTACTGCATTTCGGTAATGATGCGATTTCCGATCGTCTCCGATTCGCCCGAGGGCGTCATTGCCCCTGGCCTGTTCTGCATCTGCTTCATCTTTTCTCGCACAGCCCGACGCTCCGTATCATCGATCTGCCCGTCGCCATTGGTATCAAAACGTTGAAGAAGCGATTTGTCAGAGGTGCCTCCGCGCGACGGTCGATCCTGCGAGAAACCTGAAGTGGCCAAAAGACACGAACCGATCAGGCTTAGGCTAAATACATAAAACGGTTTCATCGTGACTCCTTGGTGAATTGTTAATTATTACAGAGTTGCATTTGGAAATCTCAGCTTCTGCAAGAACTCCTTCAACAGTTCCGAGCGTCTACCGAACCCGGTCCCGCGTTCCAAAACATCTGCATTCGGTTCAAGGTGCGTTTGCACCTCGTAGAGCGAATTTTCGCGATTCTGTATCTTTTCTAAAGAAAAACTGATAACAGCGAGGACGCGTTTGGCCCTGAGTCTTTCCAGGCTCACGCGACGGATCAGACCCGATCGTGTATCGATTTCGATTTCAACGGTGCCGTATTTCGCATTGCTCACTTCGGGAAGCGGAGATGCGAGGATGGTTTGATTGCTATCTTCCCGGTCGGTGTATTTGAGGTCGTAGTCTCGAAGGAGAGATTCAAGCAGTGTGGTGACATCGAGAGTTCGAAGATCACATACATCCTGAAGGACATCCGGAATCTCATTGGCTTCAAAAATTGCCGCGGATTTGCCGGAAAGGGTAAACCATACTGCTCCCTGAGCATCTCGCCCCCAAACCAATGGATCTCCACTTGAATCGAAGAACTGTACGAAAGTGTTTCCACGTACCCAAAGCTTCGAATCCGCGGGGACCGCTCGCCCTGGTAAACGTTTTCGCAGTGGCCAGATTTCGGTTTCGACCTTTACGGCATAGCAACGATCAATCGCTGTGCGGTATTCGGCAATTGTTTTTTTCACCAACTCGGCGGGGCTCGCCTCGACATTCGGCAGCAAGAGCATCGAGATCACTAGTAGGCAAGCAACGGTTGCTGAGGACGCCCAAATCCAAGGTTGAGCAAGCAAGCGATCCCGTTGCAAAATAGGCTTTTTTGAAGAATGATCGAACTCAGAGTAATCCAGCGCAGCGTTGAGTGGTAAGGAATCAAACGCCGCAGACTTTGCCAGCATCGTGTGCAGTAAAGCACGATCGCTAAGGAACTCCAAGGCCTCTGGTGTCTGCTCAAGCGATTCCTTCAACCGCGCTCGTTCTCCCTCAGGCAAGTCACCATCAAGCCACTGGTCGATCTGTTGTCGAAGCGTATCGGGGATCATTCGATGGCCTCCGATGCTAGTCGGCGTTTGATGCAGTTGGCCAAGGCATCGCGAATACGAAAAAGAGTGACACGAACCGATGCAGGTGTCGATCGAATCGCCTCCGCGATTTGGTCGATCTTCAGTCCATCGTGATATTTCATACCGACCAAGGTTCGCGATCGATCTGGAAGTTCCTCTAGGCAACGTTCGAGCGCTTCGCGTTGGGCTGGGACCGCTTGCTGCCGTTCCGTCAATGCCTCGGCGTACTTGTCTAACAAGTTATCGTCAAGCATTTGTGGTTGCCGGCCCTGGCTCCGGTAGAAATCGATGATCCGGGACTTCGCGAGCCAGAGCGCCCAAGCAAGAAAGGGACGGCTCTCGTCAAATTCTTCGAACCGACGGGCCACCGTCAGAGCGACTTGCTGTAGCAGATCCTCACGGTCTGTGAAGGAACGTACCGCCCCAGCGATGTAGGCCCGAATCGCATTCTCCGAGGTCAGCCAGTGGCTGGTCATCCGTTCGCGTATTTGCAATTCTCGATCTGTGTTCATGGAAGGTAATGCCGAGACGGAAGGGAAAAGGTTAGCAACAAAGTTGATTTTTTTCAGATTTCTTTTTCGGATTGGAAAACCGTGACTATCGGGGCGAGGATTTGACGAAGAGGAAGATTTGACGAAGAGAAGGATAACGCGCGAGGATCCGGCCCCCATGGACGATCTGAGCCCTATCGGGCTGGCCATTCGGGAGCTCGAGTGGATCGAAGTGGGCCGATTGGATCACGATACTCTGTACCCATCGTATTCCCAAGTTCTCTGGAATGTACGTTGGAACGAGGATGCGATGAACCTACTTCAAGTCAGTTGGCAGACAAGCTGCGGCGGCCTGGGTGATGGAGGCGGCGTCCTGGACTCGCAACCTTGCAATTTTTTGGCGATAGATTCCAGAATGTCCTGCACTGCTTGGCGGTGGACGATTCGTGGGGTGCAAAGTGGTAACGAGGAAACCCGCTCGTATCGCGGGTGATTCATGTGGGCCGTTGGGACTCGACGGAGGTAATCTAAACCATAATGGCTTTCACCACTTCGCCATGGACGTCGGTCAGGCGATAATCCGCCCTTGAAATCGATACGTCAGTCGCGTGTGGTCGAATCCGAGTTGATGAACAGAACAAAGTTTCCATTGTTCCAGCCGGGCCCTCGGTTAGGCAGGCGGTCGTCGGCCAAAGTTTCCAAGCTAATCGCGGCAACTTGCGACGTACCAGTCGCCTTGACATTGGCCAAATCCAGATCGACATGGAAATTGTCTTTCCCTGCACCTGAAGCGCTACTGACGATATCGGTGACCGGATCGATAGTCATTGACCGCTACATTGCGAAACTCTTGATCGCGGTACGTTGCAAATCGTTGGTGTCGGTTTCGAAACCAAGCGGGCAATTGCCTGCTGTACTGATACAAGCACGATTGACTCCCATATTGAAGCCGTAGTTTCCGCGAGCGTAGGTATGTCCGTTCGTCCCAGTTAATCCTGCGCGTTCAAAGGGAACGTCATTGAACCCGTCGCTTGGACATTTCAGCGTGGAGATCGCCACGGTACGGAAGGGTTTGTTGACCACATGGTCGATCGTGTGATCCTGGCGAAAGGAGTTGTACAGACTCTGCTGTTCAAGATACGGCAACAACATAATCGCCCAGTTCACTTTCAATCGATCCAAAGACGGATCTGTCCCGAGCGCTGCAGGAGCAATTAACATATCTGCACCCTTGGAACTCTAGCGTACGTAGCGGTCTAGTTCGACGATGACCAACGCATCGGTCATCAATATCGCCTTTGCACGATCGCGGGACCTGAATAGCCTTCCCGCCAGACCGTACCAGCGAATAAGCCAACATTCTACGCCTAATTTGACATCAGGGGGGTGCGATGCGTGATTTTATGATCGCTCCAGCGCGCGGACGGTCCGGGTCAGGTGCACCACGCGTTTGCTCAACAGGAGCGCGCTAATGCGATGAAAAATTGTGGCGGTTTCCGGATCTGTGGCTTCCATATGTTTCAGATCATCAATCGAAAGGGAATAGACAACGGAATCGAGATCGGCGACCACACTGGCGGTGCGGCGCGTGCCGAGATAGAACGCGATTTCACCGACGGTGCGGCCGCTGGACATCGTCTCGAGGCGGACCGGCGTTTTGCCAGGAATCTCCAACTGGGCGGTGACCTGCCCGGAGTGGATAAAAAAGATGAAGTCCGGGGCATCGCCTTCCCT
>Ga0315907_10006219_pt1 | contig 12721 bp, 2 predicted proteins | sample LakEriMetagenome_3_FD_203525 | JGI IMG/M metagenome (GOLD analysis project Ga0315907, IMG submission 203525) | Freshwater fungal communities from buoy surface, Lake Erie, Ohio, United States - Buoy 12 MA123 | ecosystem: Environmental > Aquatic > Freshwater > Lake > Lake biofilm | place: USA...
TTTTTAAGATAATTCGAATGAAAAAAATTACGCTCATCTGCTCCCTTGTAGTGCTCACTAATTTGCTAAATGCTCAAACAATTCCGCTTAAGGAATTTGAAAATATGAGCATGCGAAGCATTGGCCCAGCAACCACTTCTGGGCGCGTTACTGCGATTGACGCAATCGACGGCGCTAACGGCCCAATCTACATTGGCACCGCGAGCGGAGGCGTTTGGAAAAGCACTAGTGCTGGCCTTAATTGGGTTCCCATTTTTGATGATCAGGAGGTAATTGGAATTGGTGCTTTGAAAATTGCGCCATCTAATCCTGATGTAATTTGGGTCGGAACTGGAGAAGGCAATCCAAGAAATTCGCAAACGAGCGGAAAAGGTATTTATCGCTCTTTGGATGGAGGGAAAACTTGGAATAAGAAGGGACTCGAAGAAACTAAAACTATTCATCGCCTCTGTATTGATTCGAGAAATGAAAATGTTGTTTTCGCGGGAGCAACTGGCTCAGCGTGGGGGCCAACACCTGATCGAGGTGTTTACAAAACAATTAACGGAGGAGAAACTTGGGAGAAAGTTCTATTTGTAAATGACTCAGTTGGTTGCGCTGATCTTGTTATGGATCCACACAATTCAAATAAACTTTTCGCTGCAATGTGGCAATACGGTCGCCACCCTTGGTTTTTTAATAGTGGAGGAAAAGGAAGCGGGTTACACATCACTGTGGACGGAGGAAAAACTTGGAAACAACTTTCAAAAGACGATGGAATGCCTGAAGGAAATCTCGGACGAATTGGATTGGCAATTGCTCCTAGCAATTCATCTATTGTATATGCAATGATTGAAGCTGAAAAAACTGGCTTGTATAAATCTACAGATGGTGGTTTTACTTGGGATCTCATAACAAACGAACATATTGATGATCGTCCATTTTATTACAGTGAATTTTATGTAGACCCTTCGAATGAAAATCATCTCATTTATCTCCACAGCACGGTATCTGAAAGTATAGATGGTGGAAAATCTTGGAATACACTTTTACCCTACTGGGGTGTGCATCCAGATCATCATGCATTTTGGTGGAGCAATAAGAATCCATCTTTTTTAATTGAAGGAAATGACGGTGGTTTAAATATTTCAAGAGACGGTGGAAGAAATTGGCAATTCGCAGGCAACTTGCCTTTAGGCCAATTTTATCATATCAATTATGATCTTGAAACCCCATACAATGTCTACGGTGGAATGCAGGACAATGGCTCCTGGAAAGGACCAGGGTACGTGTGGCATGAAGGTGGAATAATTGATGCAGATTGGCTTGAAGTAATGTTTGGTGATGGCTTCGATGTGGTTCCGCATCCAAGCAACTCCAAAAATGTTTACGCCATGTCGCAAGGTGGAGAAGTGTCACTTGTGGATAGTGAAACAGGAATTTCCATTTATGCAAAACCAGTCGCTGAAGACTCAACAAAATTGCGGTTCAATTGGAATACTGGAATAGCAGCCAATTCCAAAGGTGTTTATCTAGGCTCACAATTTGTGCATTTTTCTCAAGACGATGGACGAACATGGAAGCGCATTTCACCCGACTTGACGACGAATAATGCAGAAAAACAAAAAGGAAATAAAAGCGGCGGTCTTACAACAGATGCCACAAGTGCGGAGAACTATTGCACCATTCTAGCAATCAGCCCTTCCCTTTTAAATCCGGATGTTATTTGGGTTGGTACAGATGATGGCAATGTTCAATTGACACGAGACGGGGGCAAATCATGGAACAACCTCATAGACGCTATTCCTGGCGCCCCAAAAGAAGGATGGGTTCCTTTTGTTCTGCCCGGCGCTAAAAACGCAGGAGAGGCCTTTGTAGTGATTAATAACTATAGGAAGAATGATTGGAAGCCTTACCTCTTTCACACAACGGACTATGGTAAATCTTGGAAGAATTTAGCTTCTGAAAAAACTGTTCTTGGCCATTGCCTCAGTATTGCGCAAGATCCAATAGCGGAAAATCTTCTTTTCCTCGGAACAGAGCACGGACTCTACGTGAGTTTTGACTACGGAAAAAATTGGGAGAAATGGACACACAACTATCCTAGTGTTGCCACGCAGGATTTAAAAATTCACCCGGTAGAAAGCGATTTGATAATTGGCACATTCGGAAGGGCGGCCTACATCCTCGATAACATCGAACCAATGCGTCAAGCTGCTTTGCAGGGCGCATCCATTTTTGAAAAGAAAATTAAAGCCTTTGATTCTCCAAAATCCTATATCACCTATTACACCCGACCACGCGGACAAAGATTTCCAGCGGATTCTTATTTTGAAGGCGACAACAAGTCTGGAGGAACGCAATTGACTTATCATTTTAAAGTCGAAAAGGAATTAGACAAAAATGAAAAAGAGAAAAAGAAGAAAGGAGTAGAGGAGTCTGAAAAACCAAAGGATAAGAAAGTTCGAATTTCTGTTTTCAATATGCTTGGTGACACAATGCGTGTCTTCACTCATGAGCCAGATACTGGATTGAACGTATTAGATTGGATGCCATCTGAAGATGGTTTCTTTTGGCCAAGAAGAGATGAAAGAAAACCAGATGCAGAAATTCCTGATGGATATAATCTTGCTCCTGGCAAATACAAAGTAGTGTATTCTTTTAATAGTGATAAGGACTCTGCTTCTTTCGAAGTAGCGTATGATCCCCGATTGAACTTTGAAGTAAGTTCATTTGAGAAAGGAAAAAAGGAATTCTTGAGATTCGGACTTATCAGCGAGAAGGTGAATACGCAAATGACAATGATTAGAGACTTTAAAAAATCAATTGAAACAACTCGCACAGCCTTAGCTTTTGTTCCTGATTCTCTGAAAAAGGAAATACTAACAGAAGCAGATTCGCTCGAGAAATTAATAGCAGATTTTGAAAATCAAATTTTCGGTCCAAAAGAGGAGAAGGGAATAACTGACGGATCTATGTATATCATCTCAGATGTATATACTGCAATGGGATATCATAGCAATGGCACATTCGCTTCGGCAGGTAACTCTGAATTAGCATTTACCAACGCAGAAGAAAGATTGAATGAAATGTCAAAGAATCTCAATGCATTTTTAGAAAATCAATACTTACCATGGAAGACCAAAGTTGAAAATATGAAATGGTCTCCTGTAAAAGAAATAAGGAAGCTCGATTGAGCTTCCTTATTATTTTTTCTTAGCTGTTGAGCGTAAATCTTAGCGCAACTCCGGCATTAATATTTGATGTCGGGAATGATGTAGATATCTTCGGTTTGTTGATTTGATGATCGTAGAACAAACGAATACTTAATTTATCATTTACAATGTAATCAACACTTGATTTGATGCTGAACAAGCGTTGACCAGCCGTAGGTTGGTTTTGATTTTCCTCAATCTTTCTAATCAATGTAGTGTTGTCGCGAATTGTCAAGTCTGCACGCAAGTTGATACTCGTATTCTTTGGCGTTTTGAAAGGAAGTTTAGCGCCCTTTCCACCAAATAGATTTTTCACATCAGTGATTTTGTAACCTACTCCAAGCACCAAACTGTTGCTTTTAGTTTCTGTAATTTGAAGGTTACTCAAACCAAGAGCAATCGTACGGTCGCGTTTCAACTCAAGCTTTACTTGTGGGTCATTGCTCTTCGTTGTTTTAATCGTCATGTCAAAACCAATCAGCGGAGACAGATTCTCGGTGATTGTTACGGTGTTGATTTGACTGCGCGCGATATAGTTCAGTTGCTCACTTGCATCTACCGCATTTGGCAAACCACTTTCATTCTCTGTATAATTTAGGTTACGCACGTAACTTGTTGTCAAAGTAGAGCGATACTGGTGGCTCAAATTGAATTGTTTGAAGTACTTCTTGATTGAAGGAAGTTTTGTCAAACCATCATAAGTAACTCTCCAGTTTGGTTGCACTCGAGTATTGAATGGGCTCAAGTCAACTTCACCAACGGCCTGACCAGTGTATGCAGCAATGAACGCTGGAATTACAACATTGGATGATGTCGATCCCCACCCTTGGTAATAGCCATTTACATTTGGACCTGCATCATTGTAAGTTGCTTCATTCCATTTCGCAGATGTTGCCAATCGATTTGATAGGAACGTCTCAAATGTGTTTGATGTCCACCCATTGTCCGGTTCATCTTTTACAAATGCTGTAGCCCAGGTATTGATCGAAGCACTGAAATTACCAGTCTCCATTGGAGATTGGAATGTAAATTCATTGTTGTTTTCATCAAATCGGAAGAAGCTATTTTCGTTGCGACCTTCTGTTTTATTACCAGTAATTTCAATTTTTAAATACTTGATAGGCTCCAAATTCACTTTGTAGTTCCAAGTTTCACTAAAGGTCTCATTGTACTGATTATTCAAATAAGGCTGTTGGTATAACCATCCGTTATTTGCTGCATCTAAGGCATAATTGTTTCCAGTGTCGTTGCCCCATATATCCGTGTTTTGACCTCCCACGAGGAAGTTGGCACCTGGACCAGAGAAGTCAGAATCGAAACCGGAAATTTTAGTTTTCCTATTATAGCCAGGTAGTAGTATACCTTCATTTCGCGTGTAGGTATAATTCACATTCCTAATCATCATCAAGAAACGTAAAGCAGAATTACCAAAATTGAATTTCTCTTCTTTTTCTTTCTTTGCTTTCAGGTCTTCACCAAACCCGTCCTTTTTATCCGGATCGTCTTTGCCTTTTTTATCGTCCTTTTTACTGTCTTTTTTACCTTGGTTAATTGCCTTTAACTTTTCACTCTTGTTGTACAATGTTTCAAAGTTGGCTTGAACAGTAAGCTGAACCTGTCTGCTATTTTGAATAGTATGACCCAGGGTGTCCTGTGTGAATGGAGCTCGATCCCATCTAAACGTTCCTGAGTAACGTGCGTCAGCGCTTATGAAGTCGACAAGTGGAAGTTTGTCAAATGGTAATTTGTAACTCGCACCCACTGCATGATTAAATGTTGTAGTCTCACCAAAGTTTTGAATGTTGGACCAAACCGTATCTCTATATGCACCATACCAATCTGTATTCTCTTTGTCAACCACTCCTCGTGGCTCACCAACTAAGGCTAGATTGCTTGCAGTATAATCAAACTTTAAACTCTTAGTCAAGTCATATTTTACTACATATTGACGATTCCAGTTCCATCTTTTTTGAACCTGAGTTTGAATCAACATGTCGCTATATAAACCTGTCAATTCGAGGGTATTATTTCGAATACGACTTGTTTCATAAGTACGCTGCATTTCTGTGCTAAAAGACACTTGCTTCAATCCAGGATAGAAGTTGAATTCTTTAATCCATTTCAAATATGGTGAGGTCTTAATTCCAGGGATATTTGCGAATGGCTTGATTTCTTTTGGCTTGTTGTTAAAGCTATAATTAAATCCACCGCGGTACTGCTTATTCAGTTTCCAATCCGTATTGATGTCGCGGAAATAGGACTCATTGTAAGCATAGTTTAATGCGAAATTTTTCACATCATAGAAATGTTCTTTCTGCGCGCTTCCTTTACCTTTTCCTCCGGGAGAGCCGCCTTCAGGTTTCATACCTGGGTCAGCTTTTGGGTCTTTTCCTCCGCCTTCTTCTGGCTTTTCTGCGCTGCTTTCATCTTTTTTCGGTACTACACGAATCTCACTAAAATTGATACTTCTAAGTTTGGTATAAGTCTGAGATTTCTTTTTCAACCGTCGATCTACATTCGGTACATCTGTCAAAATAACGTCAGGTTGTAACGGACTGTATTTCGGAGTTTGAACGGTTTCGGAATAGCCAACATACATAGGCAGTTGAACTCCCCAACGTTCTGGGAAGAATTTACCAACTTGTACTGTTGAGTTGGCGTCAAAGCCCATCTTCGTTTCTTGTTGACGTTCTTGAACTGTTTGTTCAAGAGTTCCCCATCCTGGTGTGCTTATATTCCCGGCAACAGCAAGTGTTGCAAAATCAGCTAGCTGAGCATTCATTCTGGCGACAGCTGCCCAACCACCTTGTTCATTGAAATCAGAAAGTCGGAGTTCGTTCACCCAAACAATTGCACATTTGCTCTTACCATCATCAGTAGTAGAGAATGTGTTTTTGTCTTTATCCGGATTTCGAACACCAATCATCATCACGGTCACGTTGGCCAAATTTGGATTACCCTTTATCGACACACGCACTCCCTCAATCATTTTAGAATATTCTTGTAGTATTGAATTGGAAGTGCCTCGCTCAATTTTCAAATTCTGAAGATCAGAAAGTAAAATCTCGAAATTGTTTGCCTCAGGCCAAACTTCATCGTCATCATTAGTGTACCATGGTGATACATCTAAAGCTTTCTCATATTCATAATAGTTTTGATCAAAGTCGGAACCTAAACGAACAAATACAGTAAGCTCTTTTGATGCCAAATCTGTTTCACTAGTCAAAGCTTCAATGTGAGAAAACATACGAAGTCTCTTGTATTGACGCATGTCGAAATTCACAGTTTTGAAGGCTGCTTTCGCATTGCCATCTTTCAAATTACAAACTTCAAAAGCCAATGATTGCTCATTCATGTTTCGAAGATTCGCACTTGCTACGTCCTGCTCTCGGATGATTCCAGGAGGCACTACGTAAGGAACTGGCTCTCTATTTCCGTTTTCTTCAATGTTTACTGCTGAAATATTAAAAATCGTTTCATCATCATCATTTGGTTCTAATTCTTGAGCGCCATCGAGTGAGCTGTAATATTTTCTCCACTCTCCACGAACAAGTTCAAGACGAGCAAAACGAAGTGTAACTTCTTGCTCAAAACCTTTCATGAACATTCTGATATAACGAATAGAACGGAAATCAGAGATACTACCATGCTGTGACTCCCAATCTTGAATTGGAATTTTGAATTGATACCAACGAATTTGTCTCTCCTCACCATTCGCTGTAGTCTTTGTTGTAACAAAGCTATCCGTGATATAATTATTTCCTATGTTGTTTTCTCCCAAATCATTCGGGCGAAGACTGACTTTATATTGGAAATAACTCTCAATCGTGTTGAGGGTAATGTCTTGGTTGATATCCTCTGTATTCGGAATTGTAGTAGCAGTGATAGGATAATCATCTGGTGTTTCTGTATTCGCATTTCCTTCGTAAGAATTGAAACGCTCATAACGCTGTAGCGTTGTCAATTCAGCATTGTCTGCTGCAGAACTTCTGAAATATGCGTAATCATCTGCGGATGGATCGACTACATATTTTGCATAGGCATCCACGTCAAGTGAACCTTGAATTTCTGCAAGCCACGTGGCGAAAAAACTTTGCTCGGCTTGACTATTCATTCCATCGATTCCAATGTCTTGCTGCGAATAATTTCCTGTTGAGTTGTCAAACGCATTTACTACGTTGAATGTAGCAGGGTCAGGATAAATACCCCAATTGCTCTCAAGAGTAGGAAGATCATTGTTGTCGGTAGGATATCCATTTTCAAAACTCAATTGAGAGTCATTCAATACGTCTTCCGAAACGTTTCCTAAGTTGAAATACAATTCTCCACCACTAGAATTTTCCGAATCTTCATTAAACGGATCCATTAACCAGAATTGAATGAACTGAACGTTGCTCGTTTCAAAATCTGTTGTTGTTAATGATCTTTGAATTCCACCCCAACGTGTTTCTGGCGCTGCCAAAGTTCCGTCTGTATTCAAACCAGCTGAAACAGATGTTCCGTCAGGACGCTCGTAGTTGTATGGTCCACGAACGGTTGGTCTGAATGTCAAATCGAGAGTTGCGATGTTAGGTGGTGTACCTGGTGGTAATTCACGATTAGGGAATACTTCACTTTCCAATACTTCACGCATGCGGTGATCGCTCTGCATATCAGCATCTACATTCGGTGGAGTAAGCGAGTTTGCTCTAAAGAACAATGGGTCGAGCACATACCAACTCAATCGAGCACGGTTGTATCCATAGATCAAGCTATCTTCAAATGCTCCCTCAGGAAATAAACCTCCATTGTTGACTTGTAATTTGGGTGTACTTGCTAAGAACCATTGATTCAATGAACGCAAATCAATCACACTTTGGCTTCCTTCAAAGTCATCTACATATGCATTACCCGTTTTAGAAATAGCTCTGCTATGACCAGGGAAAAGTTTTGCTGCCTCTCCGCTAAATGAAATTGAAGATTTTTCTTTTGTATCAATAAGTGGAATGCGATCCACAAGTTGCGTCAAAAATGGAGATTCTTTTTGGTAGCTGAAATCGGTGCCAATTACTGTGTTGTTTACAGGCTCATCACCGGCATTTACTTTTTGTGTAATTGGTCGTTCTCGTAGATTTAATAATGTTGCCCCAATATTGAAGTTGTCATTAACGGTATAATCAAATCGGCTTCCAATCATGGTTTTGAACTGCATGTTGAAAAGGGAATTGCTCTCAACAGATACGTTAATTGCTTGACCACCTGAAAGTACGCCTTCATTCAAAATTTTAACTCTACCAAGATTGTAGTCAACGGTATAATCTGTTCCTTCTTGAAGTTGAATTCCGCCCGCCGTTACACTTACAGAACCTTGCGGAATATTTAACGCATTCAATGAAATTTCAGAACCAGATGCGCTCTGATACTTACCCTTGATTTTGAAACGATTCAAATTTGGGAACTGCACTTGCGCCGCAGTTTTAGTAGAATCATAAAGAGGCTGGTAAACTATTTGCGAGATCATTTGTTCTGCTGCCGGAGTATTTCCCAAGCCTTCAATGATCTTGTCGGCTAAGGTCGACCCGAATGGTTCTACGTTAGGGAAATAAACACGACCACTTGTTGCATCTACCAAACCACCCGAAGTGGCTGCATTTGGAATGAAGTCGAAGAATCCATCCGAGCCCGACATTTGCTGCGCGTCGATGCGGTCAAGATTCAAAACCTGTATCAATAATTTTCCATTCAAAGGATCTCGAGCAATGAAGTTTTGATCGATACCCGTGCTTGGGTTGTTATAGTAAACTTGTAAATCGAAATTTTCTTGGGAAATACCAAATGCGCCTAGATTATAGACGTTTTTCATCATGTTTACCCAAAGCGGGGCAGGGGCACCATTGGTTAATCTAACCGCGGTGATACTACTTTTCAAAAGCTTCAACATAAGCGCTTGTGGCGCTGCGATTCCATCTTGAGAAAGTGTACCGACTTGATACGTTTGACCATTCAAGGTATACTCATAAGACACGGCAAGAACCTCCGCATTATTCAATGCTTGTTTCAATGAAATGAAACCTAATCGAGAGTTGTAAGTGTACTCTGAAGTATTCAATTTACGCGCATTACCTATACGCTCATAGTGTATACCTTGACGGATATTTCCAAAGGTGCTAGAAATTGCGGAATTGGCTTCAGTGTATCCTAGAATTTGAGGGTCAGCCATCGCTAATTCAAAGATTCTATTGTTTTCATTGTCCGGGTTGGCAACCTCAGCACCGTTAAACAATGGACCGATGTCATAGTCACTCGACATATAAGAGTAGCGCTCTCCCAAATCGGAGAAACCAATTACATTTCTTACATCTTGTGTATTCGCTTGCTGGTTGACAACCCAAACTTCAATACGTGTGATATTAACTCCACTGTTTACTACTGGCAGGGACGCGAGAGCTACATCATATTGATCTCTAAACCAGGTCGACAAGAAGTAGTGACGGTTTGCTTCGTAGTTATCTCCTGTAATTGCAAAGTTTTGCGTTTGAGCACCGCCCTGAACAGTAATGTTTCTTCTTTCACCTTTTTGTTGTGAGAACACCGTGGTGTTCTTCAATCTACCCCATTGCGTTTCGATTTTCGCTCCAAAAAGACTGGAGCTACCTTGAATAAGTGATCCTTTCAAAGGAAGAGAAACGTTACCCAACTCAATCTTGCGAATGATCTGGTCTTCATCTCCTGTATATTCCAATTTCATTTGGTTCTCAAAATCGAATGTGCTCTCAGTATTGTAGTTCACATTTAATTTCATCTTAGTACCAATATTTCCAACTACGTTCAATTGGATTTTTTGGTCAAAATCAAAAGTTGTAATACGGCGCTGTCTTTCCGGAATACGAGGATTTTCCGTCTTCGAGATGTTTACACCAAATGTCAATTCAGCTGAACCTTGAGGACGAATTTCGATTTCATTGGAACCGAAGATATTATTGAATCCTTCGCCGCCCACTTTTATGAAAGGTGCGAAGTCTTTGCTTTGAGCGGATTGAGCCTGCTGCTGCTGAATCCAATACTCAGTCACATTTTTAGACAAATTGAAGTCCAAGTACTCATCCATGGTCATGGTGGTACGGTTGCGGAAATCGATTTTGTCGCCCACTTTTTGGACAACTTCGTACTCACCAGTTTCTGGATTGTATTCTATCGAGTAAGTAATATTGTCAGGCAATGGTACCTCAATACCATTCCCTCCTTCAGAGGGATTAGGGTTGTCTTCATTAGGCCAAACGGGCGTAACAGTAGTATCCACCACAGGACGAGTCTTGTAGTGGACTTCATTAGTTACAATTGTCGAAGTAGCATAGCTAAGCCAAACTATCGACGAAAGGGCAACAAAGAAACTGATCCGGGCAGCAACGGAATTCCAGTTATTCTTCACGTATTTTTAAAGTTGTTTCAAAACCTGCTTGATCAACTCTTCCAGGGAGAGGTCTTTATTGCCCTGCATTAGTCTGTCAAGAAGTTTTTCGGTTTTGGTTTTGTCAAGTCCTAGGGAGGACAGCGCGGCTAACGCCTCCGTTTTAATAGTATTGTGCACCACTAAAACTTTTTCAAGGCTGGCCTCGCCAACCTTGAAGACCTTGTCGTGCAGGTCAATACAAATTCTTTCAGCGGTTTTTTCTCCTATTCCTTTTATTCTCTTCAGACTAGCCACGTCTTTTGAGGCAATAACTGAGCGAACCTCATCTACACTCAAACTGGAAAGTACCATGCGTGCAGTATTCGGTCCAACACCGCTTACGGATATTAATTTTCTGAAAATATCTCTCTCACTTTCGTCACAAAATCCATACATCACAAGTGAAAAGTCATTTCCATTTACATGAAAATGAGTGTACAAAGTGCACTCCGGTGTCTCTGGAAGCTTGCCGAATGTATATAAACTGATGTTGAGGAAATAGGCTATACCGCCGCAATCAATCACTGCATGCACAGGACTTTTCTCTACTAGCTTTCCTCTTAAATAGTGAATCATAAATTAGTTGCTTTTCAATTGGGCATCAACCACTGCAATTCGAACCATATTAATGATTTCTCTTACTGAACAACCCATCTGTAAAATGTGATAGCTTTTTTTCATTCCCAACAAAACTGGTCCAGTTGCTTCTAAGCCTGCAATTTCTTGCAACAGCTTGTAGGCGATGTTTCCGGCCGCTAAATTCGGGAAAATGAGTGTATTTACCTTCATATCTTTTAATCTTGAAAAAGGAAAATTCTCACTTAGCATTTCCCCATTCAATGCAAAATTCGCTTGAACCTCTCCGTCAACCACCATTTTGGGGTGATCGCGGTGTAAAATTGACACCGCTTTAGCTACTTTGGTTGCGTCCTCGCCACCAGCAGAACCGAAGTTAGAGTAGCTCAAAAGAGCAATTTTTGGAACAATTTTCATCTTACCTATAGTTTGCGCCACAAGCAAAGTGATTTCTACCAAATCTTCAGCACTCGGATTTACATTCACCGTAGTATCAGCCAAGAACAGCGGTCCTTGCTTGGTTTGAAGGATATACATTCCACAAACCTTATTCACTCCCTCAGACATTCCTATAGTTTGCAATGCTGGTCGGATTACACGTCCATAATTCCGTGTCATCCCAGAAATCACCGCATCGGCTGCGCCTGTTTCCACCATCATGGCAGCAAAATAATTGCGTTCACGCATCATTCGTGTTGCTTCCAATTCTGTCACACCCTTGCGCATTCTCTTTTGGAAGAAAGCTTTGCCGTATTTTTCTCTGTCGTTTTGATACTTATCAATACGCGGATCAATAATTTCCACATCACTCAGATCCAATTCGAGTTCTTCAATCATGTGGTGTATCTTATCTTCCGGTCCGAGCAAAATAGGGAAGGCAATTCCTTCGTCTTTCGCGAGCTGAGCCGCTTTCAAGACCTTGATATTATCGCCTTCTGCGAAAACCACGCGTTTAGGAGATTTTCTTGCGCGTTCGGCAATACCTCTGGTAAGCACGTTATCACGACCCATTCGATTAAGCAATCCTACTTTGTAAGCATCCCAATCGGTAATGATAAGTCGAGCAACTCCACTTTCAATTGCGGCTTTGGCAACAGCAGCGGAAACAACAGCGATCAAACGAGGGTCAAGCGGTTTTGGAATGATATATTCTGGTCCAAAACTGATATGTTGTAAGTTGTATGCCTCTGTGACCTCTTCTGGAACTGGCTCTTTTGCTAAAGCTGCGAGCGCGCGAACTGCAGCAAGCTTCATTTCATCATTAATGCATTTTGCCCGCACGTCAAGAGCTCCTCGAAATATAAATGGGAATCCAAGAACGTTATTTACTTGGTTGGCATGGTCACTGCGGCCTGTAGCCATGATGATGTCAGCTCTCGCTGCGATAGCAGTATCATAATCAATTTCCGGATTTGGATTGGCAAGAGCAAAAACGATAGGATTCCAACTCATGGACTTCACCATATCGGCATTCATGATATTACCTTGTGATAATCCTAGAAAGACATCTGCTCCGACTAAA
>Ga0315907_10006226_pt1 | contig 12715 bp, 9 predicted proteins | sample LakEriMetagenome_3_FD_203525 | JGI IMG/M metagenome (GOLD analysis project Ga0315907, IMG submission 203525) | Freshwater fungal communities from buoy surface, Lake Erie, Ohio, United States - Buoy 12 MA123 | ecosystem: Environmental > Aquatic > Freshwater > Lake > Lake biofilm | place: USA...
GAATAAACAAATAGCCAGCGATCGCCTTCGGATCGGTGTTTTAGGTTTTGGTGGTTTGGGACAGGCTGCCGCTAGAATTCTCGCCCCCAAACAGGAAATGCTTTGGACTGCCGCCGCCGATAAAGCCGGTTTTGCCTACCACAAAGACGGTCTAGATGTCAATACCTGTAACAAAATTTATCATGACCGGGGTTCGATCGGTTATCTGGAAAATTACGGCAGTCTCAGCCAGAACAGTATCGAGGAATTAATCAAAACTGCCGACGTAGAAGGCTATTTTCTCGCCTTGCCGAATTTACCTAACAATTTCATGGCCGATATCGCTAAAACTTTCATTCGCTTAGGTTGGCGCGGGGTTTTAGTCGATGCTCTCAAACGTACCAGCGCCATGGAACAAATCCTAGCACTACAAGCAGACCTAGAAGCCGCCGGCATCACCTATATGACCGGCTGCGGTGCTACCCCCGGACTGTTAACTGCGGCTGCTGCCCTAGCTGCCCAGAGTTATGCAGAGATTCATAGCGTTAAAATTACCTTTGGCGTGGGAATTGCCAACTGGGAGGCTTATCGTGCCACTATTCGCGAAGATATCGCCCATTTACCCGGTTACGACCCAGAAACGGCCCACCAGATGAGTGACGCGGAAGTGGAAATGCTGTTAAATAAAACCAATGGCATTCTCAGCCTCGAAAATATGGAACACGCGGACGATATTATGCTGGAATTGGCTGGAATCTGTGGACGCGATCGGGTTTCCGTCGGGGGTGTGGTGGATACGCGCAACCCGAAAAAGCCTTTAAGTACCAATGTTAAGGTCACGGGGCGGACTTTTGAAGGCAAAATTTCCACCCATACCTTCACTTTAGGTGATGAAACCAGTATGGCGGCTAATGTCTGCGGGCCAGCTTTTGGTTATCTGAAAGCGGGGGTTTCCCTGCATCGTCGCGGTATCTACGGATTATGGACAGCAGCGGAGATTATGCCGCAATTTGTGCGCTAGGGGTTTCTCTGGCGTAAAATAGCTAAAACTTTCGGGAAAATAGCGGGTAAGGGAGCGATCGCTTCTAGGCTCTCCCCCGTGACCGGATGTATTAAGATTAAACGATAGGCGTGGAGTAATTGTCCGGGTAGATTAATTCCGATGGAACGACCGGAACTATAGAGGGGATCCCCAAGAATCGGATGACCGATATGGCTGCTATGAACGCGGATTTGATGAGTTCTGCCAGTTTCTAGGCGAAATTCCATTAAGGTGTAGTTGCCTAGTCTTTCCTTGATTTGCCAGTGAGTGACGGCATTTCTACCGCCTTTTTCCACGGCAATAATAGCCATCTTTTGGTGATCGCTGCGGTGACGACCGATCGGCAGATCAATTGTACCTGTTTCGCTTTTAGGGACACCGTGGACAAGGGCCATGTATTCCCGGCGTGCAGTTTTGGTTTTTAATTGTGCCTGTAGGTGTTGATGGGCCTGGTCGGTTTTGGCAATAACGATCGCGCCCGTGGTATCCTTATCTAAGCGGTGAACTATACCAGGGCGTTGAATTCCACCGATTCCGGCTAAATTTGGGCAGTGATGCAGTAAAGCGTTGACCAAGGTTCCCGATTCGTGGCCGGGGGCCGGATGAACCACTAAATCGGCAGGTTTATTGATAATAATCAGATATTCGTCTTCGTAAAGAATATCAAGCTCGATCGCCTCGGCGCTTAATTGCAGGGGTTGACTGTCGGGAATGGTAATCTTTAAGCGATCGCCTTGACCAACTTTCGTATTTTTATTGGTGCAAATTTGACCATTTAACTGTATATATCCCTGTTCTATCAGTTTTTGCAGTCTCGATCTCGATAAATCGGGCAATTGTGACCCCATCCAAGCATCTAAACGTTCTTTTTTTCCCGCAACTTCTAAGTTTAATTGGTTCATCGGTTTTTAGTGATCAGGGTGTAGGGTGTGGGAATTATGAATTATGATACTAAATCCGTTGAGCATAGGCTACATATCAGGAGAGGCAAGAGGCAGAAGGCAAGAGGCAAAAGGGGGAATAAATAATCAGTTTTTAATAACCGAATTTAGTATGAATTATGAATTATGAATTAGGGGGAAGGGAGAGGGGAGAATAAATAAAAATAATCTCCTGATCACTGATTACTGATTACTGATTACTGATCACTGTAAGGTTCTACCCGGGTAACGAATATCCGTACTGTTATCATCTTCGGTTTCGAGGACGATCTCAAATTCTTTTACAACGGAATCAAGTGGGGGATTAACTGTGGGATTTAACAGAGAGGTTAGAGATAGAGAGAATTTTTGCTAATTTTGAGCGAGTTTTTTGGATTTCTCCCTCTAACAATCCCGTGATCGTTTTGCCAGTTTTCACTAAAAGAAAAGCTTGGTCACTGCAAGGGGTTAAAATCAGATGACCCTGGGGACTGCGAATAGCAATTTGTTCCACATCAAACCAGCTTAATTCCTCCTTTGTGTTATTGGCAAGATAAATCATTGTTCCTGCTAAGATTAAGGCACTATTCTGTGGCATACCGATCGAATCAGTCAAAGCTTGACCCTGGGGAGAAACAAGCATGATTCCCTCAATAGCGATCGGTTTTTCGGCTAATTCTTCCAAAATTTTAGCAATTTCTGCCTGGTAATTTGGTTCCCTAGGGAAGGTATTTTGAGAGTCATCATAGTTATTATCAGTGGGATGTGGTCGTTCTGTAGTTTCTTCCAAAGAGATAAACCATTGCAGCGGTTTTTCTTCCCGCAGTTGTCGGTGGCTAAACAGACGAATATCTTTAGAAAGTTTAATTCCTAATTCAAAGGCATTTGCCTGATAATTGTCGTCTAAAATTACGGGATCAAGGGAGATTTTAGCCTCATCTCTGGAAATACGTTTTAGGGGACCTGCCTCTAGACAGGCAAGAATTTTAACCAGTTTTTTCGAGTCGAGTAGTTCCTGTAAATAATAACAATGAAAGTAGGGGATGTCCCCACGACTAAATTCATCGTAACCATCGTTAATTAACCAACCAAAGAGGGTGTTATAGGAGTCAATTTGATAGATATAGACTCCTTTAAAGTTCCTGTGTGGAGGATTATAGGTGTCCCATAACTGAGAGACTATATGTTGATAAAAAACCTGTTGAATCCCTAGGGGGACATTTGCACTAGCGATATATTTAAATCCCAGTTGTGAGAAACTGCTATAAATCAGTTGTTCAACGATCCAAGACATGATCTGTAAAGTTTAATTACTCCAGCTTGCTTTTGTGAATGATTTTAACACAATTATATCTTTTTTCCAGTTTTTATCCTGGTGAATCTCACCAGCGAATTGTCGCTGTAAACTAAAACCAAAGTTACTTATTTTTAAAATGGCGAGGGTATATCGACCTATTTTAGCAACATAATTGGGAATTTTTCAATATCCTCTTCGCTTTTTTCCTCTTGAGAACTCAAGACAATATTAGCCCGATTTCCCGAAGTTGTTTGATTTTTGAAAGTTCGATAAGATGCTGTTAAGAAAACTGTTTTTCCTGCTCCTCTTTGACCGATACTGAGAACTGTATCAATTTTGGTTTTTTTGCTAAGATTTTTTATTATTTGTCATTTTTTTAACCATCTAAATTGAATGATAACAAAAAACTTTTGCCGCGACCATTGTGACTCTAAAGCAAACACAGACAAGAAAAGTTGGCTTGGGATTAGTTAATTTACTTAGCTCAACAATTCCATTCTGCACTTTTGTAGTTATGCTGTCTGGAAGGATAGTTAAGAAAGCTTATTAGTTATCTAATTAACATCATTACATTTATTTTGTTTGATCGGATCATTCCAGTTAAGCAAATCTTCATAAAAAGTCACTATTCTAATAGTAGTTGAACTTGCCCACAAAAGCCACGCTAAACCCGTAGATATTTCCTCGCTCTAGTTCCAAGCGATATCATCCATAAAATAATAAATATCCCATCAAGCCCCATGATCAATAATCGATATAACTTGTTTAACACAAACGATGATTTTTGTCAATTTAATTTCCCGATTCCCAGATAAAAACTATCGCCATTTTCCCAAAAATAGAGAGACGTTGATTGCAACAACGTCTCTAGAGCAGAAACTAATCAATCAGAGTAAACCAAGGTGTTTTAAACAACCGAATTATTGCCCACTTTAGTCAACAAAAAAACCATTTAAAACTCCTGAAATGATCGAAACAACGATCGAACCGAATAAAGCGGCAAAAAATGATTTTACCTCAAAACCACTGATAAAATAGGAGGCTAAAGAAAAGGAAATGGCATTGACCACAAAAATAAATAACCCTAGGGTTAAAATAGTTAAAGGCAGGGTAAAAAGAATCAACAGGGGTCTAATAATAGCATTAATTAAACCCAAAGCGACAGCAGCTATCAAAGCCACGGTAAAATTTTTAATTTCTATACCGGGTACTATTTGCGCTGTAATCAATAAAGAGACGGCGGTAATCAACCAACGGAGGAAAAAAGATAACATAAGCCCATCCATCTAAGATAGTTCATCCTCATCTATTTTAATCGCCATCGCCACTTAAAGAGGCGGAAGTCTTCAGGAGATGACAACGAAAACTGAGAGTGACTGCTGCTTCTGCTCGAAAACCAGAGCGGGAACATAGTATCGGTTACACTGGTGATAAACCGGAGGATTCGCTCGGACTATCACTCCCAGAAAAGAGGCAGCACTAAAGATGATATCCAGAAAAAATTTTAGCCAAAGCCAGCAAGTACCAATCGGTAAAACGAGAATTATTCAGGGAGCAACTGGCACTTTAATGCTAGTGAGTCTGCTTTCTCTCCTCTTAGCGCCACCCAGTTTAGCATCTCCTGAGCCACCTAATTCGGTTATCGCCGCTACCCGTCAAGATTTGAGTCGGAAAACCAATATATCCGTTAATCGCTTGCAAATTAAAGCAGCACAACCGAAAACTTGGCCCGATGGTTGTTTAGGATTAGCTAAACCGGGGGAATTTTGTACTCAAGCACTGGTGCAAGGATGGCGAATTATTCTGACTGATAAGCAAAAAACTTGGGTTTATCGCACCGATAGCAGCGGTGCTAATCTCCGTTTAGAAAAGTGAATTTCTTTTGCTCTTTTCTGGCTGCTTTTTCGGCATCCCCAAGGCAGTGTTTTCCTGATTTGATTATCATCCTCCCGGAAGGGGAATTGTCTCAAGCACCCGGTTGGGTGATGAAAATCGGCTGAGAATGGCTCTATGATTTGTTTCAAGAAATTATCCGTATGTAGAAACCCTATTTAATTAATAATCCCAGTTTTTTGCTTCTTTTTGCCCTAAAACTCCCGCGATACTGGGAAAAGTAAGAAGTAATTCGGTCATCAGCCCTCAACTATCGTTAAGATGGGTAGGAGAAGGTAAAGTTTTATATGTCCCCTTCAACTGCGTTTAGGAGTTCCTGCTAAAGATGACACAAGCTACTCAGATTCAAGGAAAAGGAATTTTACTCAGTGAGGCTGCCCTCAAACACCTTACCATGCTCAAAGAGCAACAGGGCAAGGATTTATGTCTGCGCGTGGGTGTGCGTCAGGGTGGTTGTTCGGGAATGTCCTATATGATGGATTTTGAGCATCCTAGCAATATTAGCCCCCAAGATGAGGTTTTCGATTACGATGGCTTCAAAATTGTCTCTGATAAAAAAAGTCTGCTCTATCTCTATGGTCTCATGTTAGATTACAGCAACGCGATGATCGGCGGTGGTTTCCAATTCACTAATCCCAACGCCAGTCAAACCTGCGGTTGTGGTAAGTCTTTTGGCGTTTAATTATTTCTCTGGGGTGATACCTTTCACCCCCACCTCCCAGAGGCGATTTTTTTTTGGCCAAAACCCTCGGCAAAATCGGAGACTTGCCCTATACTTTTTGTACGATGGGAATCCCTCCCTGTCTGCGAAGTTCTTCATTGGTACATCTGAAAACGGTATAGACTGATAGGCTATTCTGGCAACATCGGGATAAAGTCTAAGTGAGTCGCTGGTCGGAGAGAGGAATGCAAAGATTTATTAAATTATATCTATTCTGGAATATAGTTCAGGGGGAAGGAGGCAAAATTTCATTATCTTCCCTACATAGGCTGGCTGACCCAGCTGCGAGGATAGCGTTCCCACTTGTAAAAATCTTTTAGTTTCTCATGAATATTAAGAACTTGTCTAATTCGTTGCTTGCAGGCGCAGGACTTGGACTGGCGACTGCTCTTAGTGCCTTGTCCCCGCAAGTGGCTCAGGCACAGGTAGGGGCGGTGATCTTTAACAATGCCGATCCATCTCTTGCCTCCGTCGCCCTTGGCGTGAACGATGCTGGTCATCTGAATTTTTCAGATCCATTAGGCTTCGGGCCCGTCAATGCACGGACGACAGGCTTGTCCTATCGCTTCCCCGATGGAACCTGGCGGGATGCCACCGCCTCAGGTTGTCTCTGTGAAGGGTGGGGTGTGGCTGTCACTGATCCCTTGGGCAACCGCGTCGCTGGTTTTGTCAATCAAGCGGCGGGGAATGGTGGTCTGACGGGCGGGGTCTTTGGTTCCACGACCACAACAGCCTCCTCTTTAATTCAATTGGCCGACTATCCCGTTGACATTAAGCACTTCTACGGTGTTTCCTCGGTCCCCAATGTGTTTCAAGGCAACATCACCATCACAAACAGCGGCACGGAAACAGTTACTGATGTGGTTTATCGCCGCGTGATGGATTGGGATGTGGCACCCACTGAGTTTAATGAGTATGTGAGCCACTTTGGGGTGGAAAGCAATCTTGAATCCGCCGGTGGCAAGGTGCGCTTTGCCAGCAACAACGGCTTCGCCAGTTCAGATCCGGGCTGGTACCCAGGAGAAATTCTTCTCTCCGATTCTTCGATCAATGTTGATTTCTTCCAAAAAGGATCGGCAGACCAAGGTTCCGTCTTTGATTTTGCTTTTGGTGATCTGGCCCCAGGTGAGTCCCGCACTTTCAATATCTTCTATGGAGCGGCTGCCAATCTCGCCGATGCCCAGGCGACGATAGAGAAGCTTAAGCCGGATGTATGGTCGTTCGGTCAGTCCACGAATTCAAGCTATATCCCACCAGAGGAGCCGGTTGCCCCAGAGGAGCCGGTTGATCTATCAGAGGAGCCGGTTGATCTATCAGAGGAGCCAGTTGATCTATCAGAGGAGCCGGTTGCTCCCGAGGAGCTGGTTGCCCCAGAGGAGCCGGTTGCCCCAGAGGAGCCGGTTGATCTATCAGAGGAGCCGGTTGATCTATCAGAGGAGCCGGTTGATCTATCAGAGGAGCCAGTTGCCCCAGAGGAGCCAGTTGCTCCCGAGGAGCCGGTTGCTCCCGAGGAGCCAGTTGCCCCAGAGGAGCCGGTTGATCTATCAGAGGAGCCAGTTGATCTATCAATAGGTTTGCCAGTAGTTGAGGAATTTGCACCCGACTTTTGGTGGAGGTGGAAGAACACCCCGGCCGATGACTTGCCCACCTTTCTCCTTGCCTTTAGTGGTGTAGGTGTGGTGGAGCCTGGTACCACCCCTGGAGAGCAGGTGCTGCCCTTCGTGCCAGCACCAGGCGAATTCGTTTTCCCTGCTCCCACACCCCCTGATTGGTCTGACCCACCTTTTGTCCCAGAAGTTGACGGCTATCTTGGCTCGGGTGAGTTTTTCAGCGTCAAACCCATCTTCCTTGAGTTCGCAACCATGGAAGATAGTCTAGTCAAAGCTGGGCCACTGACGATGAAAGCGGTTCCCGAACCCAATTCCCTTCTTGGGCTGGTTGCCCTCGGCGCTCTCGGCGCAGCTTCAACCCTCAAGCGCAAACTCAAACCCTCCCAATCCACCACAAAAGAAACCACAAAAGTCGGCTAAATTGCCCACAATCAGTAAGGTGCGTTCCCTCCGCTCTTGTAGGTATAGTCATTTCAATTAAGATTGAGAATATCAATCCCAGAGTTCCTAAGGATTTTGTCGGTCTAGACTTTATCAGACTTATCTGAAATGACTATAATTTTCATCTCCTGGAAAGGGTAGGCTTGTTACCTGATAAATTTTCGGAATTCTGCGCCTGGATGTGAATCAGGCACTGGAAGAACCTTTGCTTCAACCGATCATTCAAAACGACAGCAGTTTGGCGATATTTGAATAGGCGTACTGACTCCGCACCGGATAGTGAACACCTACCGTAGCCGTGATGTTGACGTTGGACTGACGCTCGAATACCATCACGATGTCGGAGCCGCCGAAGAGGAAAGTCGAGATCATCTCGCCCTTGGACACCGTTTTTCCCACCACCTCCTGGCGCACCTTCTCGTTGATCAGTGCCACCTGCTCATCATAAGATCGCCCCTTCTTTTCCTGTTGGGTAAGACGGATAAGTTCCTGCGTCCCTGGTTTGACGAAGACAACGGACGATACTTGTGCCATTCCAATGGGCAGCACGGCGATCTTGCCGATAGCGGTTTCCAGGACAAAAAGCCCACGGCACTGCACAAACTGATAGTCTGTGGCATCCTGTGCATCCAGATAACGGTGCGGCATGGCCACGTTAGCCAAGGATGAGTTTTCATCGGCACGTCCCTCAGCATCGAGTAGGTCAAGTTGGACATCCAGGTAAACCTGTCCAGGGATAAATTTAGCCTCAATTATCCTGCCCGCTGCCGGGGCGTGCTGCCGGTGATAGTCAAAGACATCGAGAAAGCTGTGGACGAAAATGCCGCCCTCGAAATCGTGGGCATACTCGGAACCCTTTAACAGTTCTGGGATAGGCCATTCGACGTGCTTGACCACGATTGAGGACTGTGCGGGCATCGGCTCGCCCGCCGGAGTGGTGATAGTCCATTGGCCGACAAAAGTGGACTCGGCTGGGAAGACAATAATCCGAGGATCGTCTGGCTGGGCGACCGGCCGCTGTCGATCGATATCCTTGAAAGTTCTGGAAAACCACTCGTTGAATGTTTTGTAGTTCTCGATCCCGTTTTCGCCCCCATTGTAGTCCTGGTAGGTATATTCCGGCCCGAACTTATAGGTTACGAGATACTTGGCCGATTCGGGTGTGTCGAGAAATTCGCCCGATTCGACCGCGAATTCTCGAAGCCAGAGGGATAGCGGTGTCAGATATTCGCCAGTAAAGGGAGCGATGGGGCTTTGCAGGGAGACGAGTTCGGGCTGATTGAAGTAGTAATAGAACTGCGTCAGGTGCAGATAATCTGTGCGTTCGTGGTAAATGTCGCCCTGCCATTCCCAGACCCGCAACCCGGGGATCCAAGTTACCAGGGCATCGATGTAATAGTAAAATTGGCAGAGGTTGTGTATCCGATCGAGTTCGGGGATGCGCTGTTGTCTTACTGTCCAGATCGCGCTCTGGAAGGCTCCCCCATAGGCGTAATCGTCGATGAGCTTTTTAAGTTTCTTTGTGATCGGCTGCTTCGGCTCGTACACTGCGCTATCGGGGGGTAGCTCTTTAAGGAATTTCGGCCCCTGGGGGATTGACGATGAAACTCCCTGCTCGTTCAGGTGCTGGGCCTCCCGCGCCGACACCGCTTTCCATTTCAACCGGCCATAACTCTGGTTGTGATTTGTGTTCATGCCATTTTCCTCTTGTTGAACATCAAACTATCTATCTAAAATCTCCACAGACAGGAGAAACTTAGTTGTTTTTTCCTATCTGTGGAAACGTTATTAAGTAGCTGGTTATAATTAAATTAAAAATGGATTTTAGGTTCGATCCCCCCTGCCCCCCTTGATAAGGGGGGTGCCGATAGGCGGGGGGATCCCCCCTTAATAAGGGGGGCATCTGATAATTTTTAACGCCTACCTACTTAATTATAGCTTCTGGCTCGTAGGCGAACCCCAATTGCCTGAGATAATATTAGGTCGAGGTCTATACCTAATACTAAATCCGTTGAGTATAGGCTACATATCAGGATAGGCACTCATGCAAAAGGGAGAATAAATAATCAGTTTTTAATAACCAGATTTATTATAATCTCTCTTTTTTACCAAAAATAATTTCCCCTACATAGCTTTATTTTCTCTCTGGTTAATTTTTGGTGATTGCTATCAGATTACAACCTCTGCTCGAAAACTTGACAGATGCGGGGTTGAAAGTGCTGACGGTGTTTTATTTTTGAAAAAGGGCGCGTAAATTCGAGATAGCGAGGGGATAAACCGGAAGTATCGATGACTCGAATCGATCGCAATGTGCCTAATTCTAATTCCTTTTGAACCATTAATTCGGAAATGCCGGCAGCTGCCGAACTATTCTCGATGATTGCTTTCACCATTTCTCCCGTATTTAACAGCAAAGATTTCGTAGGGTGCGTTCCCCACTGCAACTCCGACTACGCAACTAATCGACGAGGGGGAACGCACCTTACTGATTGAGTGATGACAAACTACTACTTTTTAGAAGAACTTCTCCAGAATCGTTTCCCTCCCAAGAAAATCAGTCCTAAAACCCCCAAACTTAACGGGTTCATCGTCGAGGATTCGGGAACCGGAATCGCCCCACCGTCGGCGGTGAGTTCCAGATCGACCTCCTTACCGAAATCTCCTAGATCGTAGTCAAAGGTAAGATCGGGCTTGAAATCGGAGCCGGAGACCGAGAAAGTACCGGAACTTCCAATTTGAGGCAAATAACCATCGAATATTCCCGTATCCTGGGAATCGGTGATGATGCCTCCCTGAACTTTGAGTAACAAAGTGCCTCGTTGGTTATCAGGAATAAAAGGACTATTAAGGTCGATGCTGAAAGTCCCGTTGCTAATAGCAAAATCGAGGGAATCATCATCCCAGTTGACAGTACCATCACCCGTACTGGTAATATCTAAAAACTGTCCTGAGTTCAGAATCGCCCCCGTATCGGGATCGGTGACGGTAAATTTAATCGGGTCTTTGCCTACCGCACACCCTCCTCCACTGACAAAATCCAAGGCGAATCGGGGACCCCAGATCACGCCTCCGAAAGGTAATCGGATTCTTTGTCGGGCTGTCACTCCGGTGTAACTATTAGCACAAGCCGTTTCCCCGCGTTCCAAAGCGCTCGCTGTCCCAGAAGCATTAATGAATCCCGATACTGTTCCGACTCCAAGACTATTGATCTGCGTATAGGAACTAGCGGTAGCCGATGCCAACCCTCTGGAAACACTCACGGAGTCGGAACGGGTCCAAGGAGGGCCGAGGGGATAGGAGAGATTCACATAGCTGGAGAATGCTGCCGGTGGCGAGACGTAAGGAGAGAAAGCAAAAGCACTTCCCCCGTCGAATCCCCGGACGAGAGGAGTCGTGTTTCCCCCGACACTAAAGCTAAAACCGTGGGTAATGCTGTAAGAGGTGGTGGTTTGTGCAAGAACTGGCGCACCGAAGCCAATAGCGACTCCTGCTCCAAGAAGGGCTGACACAACGGTTCGAGAAGATGATAGTATCATAAGCAACAGAATTAACAAAATTCTGGTATTATAGGTTGGCACTAATCCTATTTCTTGATTGCCAAATTTTTCAAGAAATTTTTGTAAATTTTTGTGAATTTTTGTAACTGCTAAGGCAAAATTATATATAGCGTTTCCTGTTCGCAAGAGGTACATTATCGATGGTAAAAAGCTTAATCAGCAAAGGTCTAACTGTACCACACAGGTGTGAGAACCGCTATAAAACTACTCAAGGTTTACCGAAAATCAATTTTATTCAGCCAACCCTAAGTAAATAGTTCGATAGCTGCCGTGTATATCTATCGTTGCTAATTCAATTTCAACAAAAAAATATGGGGCAATTGAAATTATTTTTATTGGGGTAAGTTTCTTGACTAGAAAGACTTTGAGTCTTGAGATAATATTAGGTCGAGATCTATACCTAATACTAAATCCGTTGAGTATATGCTACATATCAGGATAGGCACTCATGCAAAAGGGAGAATAAATAATCAGTTTTTAATAACCAGATTTAGTAAGTAGGTAGGTGTTAAAAGTTGTCAGACACCCCCCTTATCAAGGGGGGACTAAGGGGGGATCGGCACCCCCCTTATCAAAGGGGGCAGGGGGGATCAGAGGCAAAATCTATCTTCAATTTAATTATAACTACTTATTTATAATCTCTCTTTTTTAACAAAAAATAATTTCCCTTACATAGCTTTATTTTCTCTCCGGTTAATTTTTGGTGATTGCTATCAGATTACAACATCTGCTCGAAAACTTGACAGACGCGGGGTTGAAAGCGCTGACGGTGTTTTATTTTTAAAAAAGGGCGCATAAATTCGAGATAGCGAGGGGATAAACCGGAAGTATCGATGACTCGAATTGATCGCAATGTGCCTAATTCTAATTCCTTTTGAACCATCAATTCGGAAATCCCGGCAGCTGCCAAACTATTCTCGATGATTGCTTTCACCATTTCCCCCGTATTTAACACCAAAGTCACCTTTAATGTCCGTAAATCGATGCCCCAATTCTGTAAAGCTTCCTCGAATCTTTGTTGAGTTCCCGATCCCGATTCTCGCATTACCCAAGGGGTTTCCACTAATTCGGGTAATTCGATCGCTTCTCTTTTATACCAGGGATGAGAACGTCCGACAATAATTAATAGGCGATCGCTGCCGACGATCTCCTGTTCTAAACAATGTGTTAAATCACTCTTGACTTCTCCCTCGATTAATGCTAGGTCAAAACGTCCGTTAGCCGTACCCAGACAGATTTCTTCCGTATTAGCTAG
>Ga0315907_10006227_pt1 | contig 12713 bp, 18 predicted proteins | sample LakEriMetagenome_3_FD_203525 | JGI IMG/M metagenome (GOLD analysis project Ga0315907, IMG submission 203525) | Freshwater fungal communities from buoy surface, Lake Erie, Ohio, United States - Buoy 12 MA123 | ecosystem: Environmental > Aquatic > Freshwater > Lake > Lake biofilm | place: USA...
AACGCCCATAAGGAATAGCTGTTTTGCCGTATATTTTAGTAGCTACAATTTCAGCTAATGGCATAGTATCGGTTAATCCTCTATCTCGATCTTCAAGAATGAAGCATTCAAATTGACCGTCAATTAATAGTTTTCCAGTTGTTGAAATTTCTGTGAATGTATCTCTTTTTAAATATAATTCCATAATTAATCAAATACGTGTGTTTCTAATCTAGTTACTCTTTTTTCTGTTTCTTCGTGTTTAGTTGCAACCTCCCTAACTGCCACCTTAATATCTGTTAAATCATTTGACATTTTTATAAGTGAGTTAACTGCTAATATTCCTATAAAAGCAAATACGCCTATAAACGTGCCTACTGCCCAAAGTAAAAAAGTTGTTTCGTTTTCTGTTAATGCCATAAAAAATTACAAGTTATAGTCAATAGCTCTAATACAATGATTAGGTCTTGGATCTGTTTTTTCTAAAAAGTTAAACCAAAATTTACCATGATTAGTAAGCGAGTTGGTTAAATAATTTTTTCCAATTACGCCACTAATTGTTTCCTTTCTATTGCCAAATTTATAACCTGCTTTAGTGATTAATAATTTGTTTAATAATGGCGCTAAAATAACGTTCCCTAGTTGGTCTTTAGCTAAAGCAATATCTCTATTATATTTATGAAAATCTTTAGTTGTTAAAGCTCCATATACCCACCCTATACGTCTTAATAACCATAGTGATATTCCTGCAATTATATTTAAAAGTAAGTCTATGTATTTCATAATTTATTTTTTAATTAAATCCATTTTTAAAGCCATTATCAGTTGGATAGCTCACCTCAGTTGGAAACTTATTCAACGGAAATCCGCACATACCACTCTCGCCAAATATAATCCCAGTATTGAAACCAGCATTACCATCTCTGTTAATTATATTCAATCGATTTCTTACTAGCGTTTGAGTGACATTACAATTTCTAACATTAACGTGAAACGCTTTCTTAGGAATCCTATCAGTAAATGTTACCGTGTAATTCGTAGTACTTGCGCTTCTTATAATTGATTTAAACTCGGGACTTCCTGTAAAGAACTCATTCATAGTTAGTGTAGAACCAGCGGTGATTGTGATGTTTTTGAATTTACACTTGTGAGCATTAATCAAAGTCGTTGAAGCTTGAACTATTAATTCTGGTAAGTTTCTGAAAGTTGCTCTATTTTCAACGGTTATGCTATTTATCGTAAGGCTTCCGCCAGTGTTTAAAACAAACCTACCAAACATTAAAAAATAATTTGCGTTTACAGTGATTGGTATTCTCCAAATTCCTTGACCTTGTAATATATTAGTTGCTGAATCTAAGTAAGTGAATCTATCTCCGGTAGCGATGATTTGAGAAGTACCTAAAATAGTATTAGCATTACCAACACCACTTGTTAACGCCCCACTCTCTATATACACAGGTGAACCGTTAATGGTTGCGGGCTGACCACTAGCACCAAGTGTAGCTGTGCCAGTTATATATAGAGGACTGTTGAGCTGTAGCACAGGAATAGTCGAAATCCCTCCTAATGTTACATTAAAAAGTTTTATGCTACCAACATCAAAAGTAGTAGTTACCGTTCCAATTATCTGAATTGTACTTCCTCCTGTGTTTACAACTGCACCTGATTCAACGGTTAAAGTGCCTGTATTGTAACTCACCAAGCCGTTAATTGTGATGTTTGCACCTGTCTTGATTGTTAAATTATTTCTAAAATTACCACTACCACCTCCACTCCAAGTACCAGTTCCATTTAATACAAAATTAGTTGTTCCACTTGTTGCTTGATCGATTGTGAAGTTACCACCAATATTTAGGGTATTACCGTTAAAAACATAAGAACTTCCATTAACATTAAATGTTGATGTGATAGTCCAATTATCTGCAAATGTTATTGTTGGAGAACCTGTCGATAAAAAAGATAATGGAGTTGTCCAAGTCTTACCATTACTTGTCAAGGTTGCAGTTGCATTAACAGCTAATATACCGCTTCCAGCAATTCCCATACCAACGGCTAACGTAACATTACCGTTAACTGTAAGTTGCGATGTCATAGTAATTGTATTTAACCAATTTGTAAAAATAATTTCTGCTATTGTGAAAGGCGTATTAACCGTTAACTGTCCACTAGTTGATGTAAATACAATAGTATCAGCACTTGTTGGTGCAACGCCACCTACATAGGTAGCACCAGCATTTATATTTCCACCGCCATTAGCTACTGTGAAGACTGCCATTGCTCAATTACTGTTTTTATCTCTTCTTCACTTTCCTCGTAAAAGGAAAATGTTTTTATTTCACCGTTTTCAAATTCCACTTCAATATAAGTTGTGAAGTAGAACTCAGAGTAGTTCTGACCCCTACTAGGTTCTTGAACTCTATTTCTTGATAATTCCGTATACATTAGAAATCTCCTCCCGAAACGATTACATCATAAGCACCACTTGTTTGAGTTGCTGAAATACCAGCCCAAAGAAATTCACCTGTGTTTAATACCAAAGGCGGTGAGAATGTCATAAGGAAAGTAGCACCGATAGCCGTAGCACTTGGTGTAACTGCTGTTAAAGCAATCTCTCTCTTTAACCTTGGATTACCACCGATAGCTGAATCACAAATCCAAATACGACCAACGGCTGCTATTGATGCTTGTGTTTGTGTTGCTGCAACGTGGTTAAATTCGATTGTATCAATACGAGTTCCATTCGCTGCGGCAGTTAATAGTAATGCTGCATTTGTAGTTGATGATAAATCTCTTGTTGTGTTTGCTGTTGTTAGTCTTACACGAGCATTTTCTGGTGTAAGCGTGAAGATTGGATTTGGATTTGCTGGCATTTTTTTTAGTTTTAAGAAAAGTTATAATAATTAAAAAGTTTTGAGGCGGATGAGATATTACTATCTACATATTGTTTTACAGCATCCTCGCTAGGTGCTTTGTCAGTAACTCCGCTTGTGATTGTTTGGGTAATTCTATTACCTTCTAAAATAGTTCCTGCAGTAATGCCAAAGTCTTTGTTAAAAGCTGTTTTTTCAATAAAGGTTGCCTTAAACGTTGATATAGCCCAGTCATAAACGCTTTTTACACTAGGATATTTAGTATTGCTAGTCTGGTCTGTAACGATAGATGTACTTTTGTTTGCGTTGTTTTCAGGTACATAACCAATATTATTTTCTGTAATAACCCAGTTACTAGAAGTTTGTCCCGGAGAATCTGATAAAGCTCTTACAACATCGCCAACGGTAACCGCAACACCTCCCAATGTGCCAATTACTGAAATAGTCCACAAGTCACCCTTTAAAATAGCTCCAGCCGTTCCGCTACCACCACTAGACGGGAATAAATTAGAGCTTGCATCATAATTGCCTCTGTCATCTAATAACCCAGCTACCGCTGAACTTATTTCAGTATCTACATAACTTTTATATGCTAGTTGTTCAATAGGATTGCCATCGTTTTTCCAAAACGGCTCACCACTACTATTAGCACCTAGTGAGCTTTCACCACCACCAGCTGTTATATTTGCGCTTTGATGTTTTAACCCTAAATGTCCATTCCCGCCAGTTCCTTTAACGTGTAAACTTTTTGCGTTTAAACTATAATTGCCTAAATCAGTATCTTGAGTTGCGCCTGTGTAAGGAATAAATGCGTTTTGTAAAAAAGTTTTAATAGCATTAATTGTAGTTTTAACAGTTGATCCGCTTTGAACTATTGGTAGTTCTTCAGTTCCTCCTATTGCACCGCTGCTTGTTAATTCTGATATTTTTTTATCTTCCATTATAAAATAATTTTATCTCCGTTTTCTTGTAACAAATAACCTCCGTTTTCTTGTAACAAATAATTAACGCTAACGCCATCTATTACAATTACTTTAGGTTTTGTACCAATTTCAATACCAGCTTTAGCATAATAATTATTTACATAGTTTTTTTCAGCATTTAATGTTAAAATATTGCTACTATAACTTTCTGATAAAATACTATCTAAATAGGTATTTTCTTTTATTAATTGGTAAACAAATGATACATCTCCGTAATGTTGTAAAGATAAATCAAATAGACTTTGTTCACTTTTTATTGTTACTAATTTATTTAATTTTTTAGCGTTTTGTTTAGCTTCATATTTTACCACTTGTTTAGGCGTGTAAACTAAAGTTAAGCCAGTTAAATCCATATTAATATCTGTAATAGTTGGATTTTCTGCTATTAAGTCATACACCAAACTAGCATCATTATAACAATATAACGCTAAATCAAATATAGTTTGACCGTTTATTACTTTAATTTCTTTCTGCATCTATTGAATATTCAAAATCTTCATTAGTACCTTTAACAAGTATTTGGTTTACTTTATACCCATCACTTGCTAATTGTATATTAATAGCTCTCTTTAAAGCATCTTGTTGACCACTTGATGCAATATACTTCATGATTCCAACGCCTAATAAAGGTGACTGTTTCCAATGACCTACATCTGTAATACAGATTAATTGAATGTGTTGCATGTCTGATTCTGATAATTTAAAATCTCCATTTTCAATTACTAAATCAAAATCATCGTCTAATGTTATATCTTTAACTGCCATCTCCTTGTTTAACTTTTTGGTTTTCTATTTCTATTTGTTGTGTTGGTATTAATGGCGTTACACTTGTAAAGAAACTAGCTAATGGGAAAGTACCACTTGGAGCTAATGTAACAACTTGACTAGAACACGCTGTTATCAAATCATTTAATTTATTTTCTAAATTATTTAACTTATCTGTTAATTCTTGAACTCTCACTAAACCATCGTAATTAGTGCCATTTAATTGAATTTCACTAACCTTACTTACTAATGATACATAAGCACTACTATCACTTAAAAAGCTAACCACAACAATACTATTAACTTCGGGGATCAATAGAAAACCATTATCAATATTAGCCATTAAACGAACCTCTGTTATATCAGCATCATCATTAATAGGTATGCAATAGCAAGTTAAATTAACTAAGTCGACACTATCAACTGTACATACTTTAGAATAAGCATTACTGTTTGGTGTTGTTAGTTTTCTTAAACTATCTCTTAATTCTTTACTCATCCTACCTTTGCTCCTAATGTAAATATTTGATGGTTTCCATTATCGACCCCGTAAACACGTTTTACTTTTTTGATTAAGTAAGTACCATCTCTCTCAGGTAATTTTTCACTTGTTATTTTTGCCATATCTCCATGCTTCATAATAGGTTCTCCAAATGTTTCAACGTCACCTCTGTAACCTGTATATTTATTTTCTTTAATCCATTCTTTAGCTGCAAATTCTAAACTTTTAGTATCCATATTATATTTATGGATTGTAATTTGATTACCATCTGGATCTCCAAATTCAATGGGATCTGATTTAGTATTATCGGGAAACATCGAAATTGCAACACATTTTAAACGTACATCTTCTTCTCTTTGCCATTCTAAAGTATCGCTATTAATTATAACCTCTTCCATTTTAAATTCAGCTTCACTAGTTACACTTGCATCATTAGCAAAACCAACGTGTAAAATGCCATCTCTAAAATAAGAGTATAAACCATATTCAGATTTTAACTTATCTAGTACCATTGCAGGAGTAGCATTAGTAACGCTAAATTTACCTAAATCAATATTATCCACTATTTCATATTCAATTCCTTTTGGAGTTAAACAAAAATCTAGTAATTCATCTAATTTAACTTTTAAAGGTATTGTTTTTGGATGCACTTTTAATTTACTATTAACTTCATCTAAAGCCTTTTTGCTAGGATAGTTTACAGTATATTGTTTAAGTAAATACATATCATCTTCACAGTCCAAAACAGTAGGCACATTACTACCTACATTTTTAATATATCCGCTAAATACTTTTGTAATATTTGGAACATATCCTAAACTAACTTCTATTTTATCTCCACGTCTAAATATTGGATTTTCACCATTAAATAAAGGTAAACCATCAAAAGTTAATTTTCTAGGTATTACTATTTTACAAGTATCTGTTAAATCTTCATAACTACTTTCAATCTCAATAGAATGTACAAAATCAAAGGTAATATTTCTACTAGTACCTTCACTTGTAATTGATATGGAGCATTGGCATTGTAACATTAAAACATACTTCTTTGAGTAAATATATCCTTTTTAGTATTAGTAGAACTTAATTCTATTGTGCTATCTGATAGCATATTAATTTCAACATCTATAATATTTCTTGCACCTTCACGCTGCCCAACTGTATAAGATTCAACTGCCACACTACTAATTAACCACTCATTTAAAAAGTTACATGATACTGGTAAAGATACAGGTGCTTTTAAATAGGCTACTAAACTATTTAATTGATTAATATCAGGTCTTTGATTTGCAGTATCTCCAACAATAACACCTTTTAAATTGATTACAAAATCTCCCTCACTCATAAACTCTTTTACAGTTCCATTTTGTCCAGAAATAGCAGTTTTAACTATATTCTTAGTTTGATTAACTGTTATTAAAGCTGTTTCGAATACAAATGGAGCATCTAAAATAACATTACCTCCACCAAATTCTTTACTAGCTGTATAAGTTATTTTATTACCTACTGAACAGTTAAAACTAAACATGTCAAAAGTAGGGATGCCAAACTTACTAGACTTAGTTAAATCACTATCAAACTGTTCATTAGCAATTTCAGTTTCATTAACTCTATAAAATTTAGGTTTAATAAAAGCTAATCCTGCACCTTTTAAAATAAGTTCTGCTTGTCCTTTTGGATTAGGTAATTTAGGTAATATAAAATTTTGTTTTGCCATTTTATATATTATTGATTTCTGCTAACAAATTTAACAAAGAATCAGCTACATCTTGTGGTTTTGGATGCTCTTCTTGTAATGAAATAGTTAATTTTGGTATTAGACAATCTATTGTTATTTCCATTTTATTTTTATTTTTATTTTATGCCATTGCTGTTAAATTAGCATCGTTAACCGTTTTTAGTAATGCTTTGCTAACCATTTCTTTAATCTTTGCAGTTCCTTCTGTTAAGTTAGTAGTTTGCACATTTAAACTTTCTACTAATTTAGTAATATTAATTGTTAAACTTTGTGGTCTTTGTCCTGTTACTTCTGTTCCTGTTCCTAATGATTTAGTAGTTGAAGCACCTCCTGCACCATCCACCCCACTAGCTCCCAAAGTTGAGCTTCCACCGCCTAAACTTTCTAAAGCTGCACCCCTACCTCCGAGTACACTCATTCTTTTTTGATAAATTCTTTTTTCAGCATCAGTTATTGGATTTTGTCTTTTTAAATCCTCTAAATCAGATTTTAACATTTGCTTAGAAACACTTATTGCTTTTTCGGTAGCCTTTTCTTTTGACATACCAAGCTTTTCATACTTACTAGCTAAATTCTCTACTGCCTTAGCTTCATCATTAAAACCTTGTTGCTGATTTTTTTGTAAACTTTCATTATGCAATTCTTGAACTGTTTTATACTGACTTATCAATACTGCTAAAATAGCTACTAAAGCTGTTATAGCTACAATTACCGCACCAATAGGATTAGCATTCATAGCGACATTTAAAGCCCATTGTGCCGCAGTAGCAATTCCTAGCCCCTCAGCTCGTGCCATTTCCCAAGCCGTTGCCAACGTTGTAGCTATCGTATAGGCTTTTGTCGCTACTGTTGCTATAACTATTCTAGCTGCCCATAATTTATATGCAGCTATAACTGGAATTAATACTTTTAATAAAAAAGTTATACCACTTATATTATCTTTAATATAATTCATTAAACTAGAAAGTCCCGACACAATAGAATTTATAGCGGGTTTTGCATTATTAAAAATAGCATCTTGCATAACCATAAATGAATCCTTTAAGTTACTTATACGCCCCGCTGTTGTATTAGAAGCATTTGCTAAAGCTCCGAAATATGCGCCACCTTTTTGACTTGCTAATTCTAAAGCCCCTGTTATTTGTTCGTAATTCCCTTTTTGCTCCTTTAATGATATATTATTTTTTTTGTAATAAACATCTAATATTTTATAAATATTTATACCAGCCATACCAAACTGCTTAATATCTGTTGATGTTGCTTGACCTGTATTTTTAATTTGCTGTAAATTGAATACCATTCTTTGCAAAGCATCTTCAGTTCCACCTGTTGCTGATATTGCGTTTGCTAAAGCGTTAAAATCTTTTTTAGCCTGATTAGCAGAAATACCCGTACTAATTAATGCAGCGTTTCCTTTCAGTAACGTATCAAACCCAAATGGACTTCTAGTAGATTCGTCTTGTAAATCCTGAAAAACAGATTTTGCAGCCAATGAACTTTTTAATAAAGTTTTCAATTGAACTTCTGCTAATTCAAATGAGCTTCCAACTTCAATGACACTCTTGGCAAAACTAGTTATTCCAACACCAGCAGCTAAACCTGCAAGTTTAGATTTTAAACCACTCATTTTGTCATCGAGTTTACTTGTATTAGATGCTGCTTCCTGCATCTTTTTACTAAATAAATCTTTAAGACTTAGTGTGTATTCTAAATTGTTATTAGCCATTTTCTTTTTTTATTCTTACTCCATTGTATTCTAAACAATAATCTAATTCAGCTACTCTTTTGCACCATTCCGAATCACTTAATTTATCAGGGTTTTCATGAAAATAAAAGCGGATGAGTGCATTATTTTTTAATATCTCATCCGCCTCTATATTTTCTTTGTGATAGTCTAGTTTTTTTTTAAAATAGCTAATCTTTTTTGCAAAAACTCAACAATTGCAATTTCACAACTCATTAATGCTTCTTCATCATTTAATACTGTATTCAAATCATCACCACCGATATAACAATTCTTTAAACAAGCTTCTACGGCTTTTAATGGGTCGTTACCTTGTGCTAATTTACCTACTACGGCATGAGTTGCTCTATCTGCTCTTTTTAAAAAAAGTGTCGCAAATTTAGTTCCTTCATCATCTAATGGAGCTTGAATTGTCGACACATTTTTGTGTAGTTGTTTTAATTTTTCTAATTCTAAATTTAATTCAATTTCTGTTTTCATAACTTTTTTTTAAGGTTATGCAAATATACAAAAAAATAAATTATAAGTATTGAATGTGTGAAATAATTAATTCTAATTCTACTGGAATTGATGTATCTCCACTTGAAGATGCTCTTTTGTTATTCATAAAACGAACGTTCTTTAAAACGTGTTTACGAGTAACTAATGCAGCATCCACATACATAACTACTATGTCAAATTCAGGAATATCTTGTATGCGACCTAATGGTGCTACACTTTGTATATTCTCTAATTCCTCCATTAAAATAGTCATCTTTGCAGTAGGTTCGATTTTACCATATCCACGAGATACTGGAAAACGTCCAGCCCCGTAAATATTTTCCATGCCTTGCTTTTCTTCGTATTCAATATTAGTGATCCCTACAATTGGTAAACCTAAAACGTTTACAATTATATCTGCCCACTCGTATGATTTGCCGTTAATTAACGGCGGTATTGGATATGCCATGTCTTAATATTTTTTAAATTGTTAATGCAAAACCAATGTTTACAGTAATTGTATCTGCTACACCTACTGGTACTAATTTTACAGCTATTGTTAATTCATTATCAGTTAATACATCTTGTGCAGGGTCTATTACAACGCTAAAAGCAGATAATTCAAAATCTCTTTGCATCACTTCTAAACTTCTATCACAAATAGAATTAAAGAATCCTATTGTATCTTCGGCTAAAGTACCATTTGCATTTACTACTAATGGACTAGCTAAACTAGGTAGTAATGCAGCTCTTAAACTTCTAATTGCTTTGTCAATTACTCTGTTGTTATAAACATAAGTATAATCAGAGGTTAAAGCGATACAAGTGTTTGGTTTTGTAAAATAAGAACCTGTTAATCCTACATATTTTTTAACGTAGTTATAACCAAAATTTTCTAAGTTTACAATACTTCCATCTGATAGAGTTGTATATAAAGTTCCATTAGCAAATGCTAAAACATCGTATTCAGCAGCAGCCACGTTAAATTTAGCTACCCAAGCAATGCTTTCGTTTACTTTTGCTAAGGAGATGGCACCTAATTCTGTGCCCATACTACCAATACTTTTACCTGTTGCTTTAAATAATTTAAAACCTAAATTATCCCCATCTTGACCAATTGCAACACTTACATTTTTATTACTTAATAATTTTAAGTTCGCTAAAGTTGTTAAGTCAGCTGTTCCACTAATTTCAGCTTGATAAACAACAGATGAAATAGTTTTATGATTAGTTTCTAAATCATTTAAAATAGCCTGTAAAGTAGTTGTTTGAGATGTTGCAAATGCAGTAGTTTTTTGATAAATACCTAGTTGTTTAATTTCACCTTGTGCAAAGTTTTGCATCAAAGTTACACTTGCAAACGTTGTCGCATCAGCAGTAGCGTAAACACCTACATACAATTTTCCTTTAGGTTGTATTCTGAAAAATTCAGATATATGATAGTGCATGATATCTAATTCAGAAGCTACACCTGCAACTACATTTTGTGTTAATGTACTAGCATAAGCACCTACTACTGTTTTTACATAAGGAGTTCCACTATTTAAAAATACACCTTGATTTTTTGGAGCTGTAATAGTTACTGTTGCTGTATTAGCAACGGCACTAAATCCATGTGTAGGAGTTCCTAAGTTAATCTCTGCTGCAATTCTAGTAGCACTTGTTGAAGTTGAAACCGCATCTGCTGTAACTGCTGTGAAATAGCATAAAGTAACCGTTCCCGCTGCTGATTTAGATGCAGTTGGATTTGTGCTATCAATAATGGCACAAGTTAATTTATAAGTATCACCTACTGTAAATTTAGTTGTACATAAATCGGTTGCTGTACTAGCAGTTGCATCGCTTGAAGTATTTGTAATTCCTAAATTTACAGCATCTTCTACAGAATAAATTACTTTAATTCTATCGGATGCTCCAAATCCACTTGGCAAAGTAGCTGAGTAGAATAAAGCACCAGATACATAATCCGTTCCTGCTAATGGTCTACCTAAACCGCCTTTGCCTTTGTTAAATATAACGTCGTTTGCCATTTATAATATTTTTAAGTGTTATTTTTTCTTTTTAGGTTCTTCAACTTTTGAAGATTCATTTTTAACAACAAATAATTCTAAGTTGTTGTTTTTTGCGTATTCTTCTAAGTTTGAAATTTCGTTTTCATTCTCTAAGAAAAACACCGCTTTTTTACTAGTTACTACAATAATTTTGTGATTATCAAAATCATGTTTAACCAATTCTTTTGCTTGTATTAAATCCATTTTAAGGGGGTTTATATAAAGGTGTGGCTTTTTAGTTCCACACCCTTAAAGTTTATATTAGTTAGCTTGTACGATAGCTACGATACCTACTTGAGATGTACGCATTTTAGAAGCTCCAAAGTTTTGTAAAGCTGATAAAATAGAACCATAGTAAGCTGGGTCGTTTTCGTTTACAAACACATCCGCACTTCCTTTTGCTTTTGCAACAAATGAAGGGTGGTAAGCTAAACAAGCTAAGTTATCAGTTGCTGCTGGTGAACTAGGTGCGCCAGTACCATCTGCAACAGTTTTTAATACTGGAGTAGCCGTATTATCATAAACAACTACCGTAGAACGAATCATAATATCAAAACCATGAATACGGTTAACAACGCCATCAGGTAACGCTGATTTACCATAAGAATCCATTCTGTAAACATCTTGGATCGCTAATAACTGACCGTTATACATAGAAGATGGCATTAATAAAATACGTCCTTCTTGTGGTACGTTTGCAGCATCTAATATAGATTTTGCATTTAAAATATCAGCTAAAGTAATTGCTAAACGTGTAAGTGTAGCAGATGGAGCTAATGCAGAAGATACAGCAGAGCCAGTTGTTTTAACAAAAGTCCCTGCACCTGCTGGAGCCCATTTGTATAAACAATGATTAGTAATAACTTCCTCTAAAGTGTTTAATTGTTGGTTTAAAACACTCATACGTTTATCATAAGAGATGTAAGATAATTCTTGTCCTCTTTCAATATGGATAGGCTGAACATAGTAAGTGTCCATTGAGTAAATTAATTCTGTATCGGTTCTTCTAGCAATAGTTGCTGGAAACGAACCTAAGTTTCTCGAAATAGTTGGATTTGCTCCAGCTTGTGGAACGTGAACTGTTTTATAGTTTACGAATCCATCGTGATTTACTGCACGATTAATAATTGCGTTGTTTTTGAAAAGGTTTTCTTGAATATCTGATAACCACTGTTCTCTGTCTAATGCCATGATTTTTAGTTTTTAAGTTTATTGTTTTTAGTTTTTATTTTTTATAGAATTGATTATACATTTCATTATACACCTCTGGAGTTTCATTTTTGATTTTTACTAATCCATTAGGGTCTTTCTTTTCCCAATCACGAATTGTCCAGTCTTTACGTTCTTCGTTTTTAGATACATTTTTAACGTCAAATACTTTAACAGCATCTTTTACGTTATTAATTTTGCTAATCATGTTAGCTACAAATTCAAAGTTGTTAACTGCCATTTCGATAGTAGAATCTTTTTCAGTTTCTAAAATCTTTTTTTCTTTGATAGCGTTTTCAACTAATTCAATAGCTTTGTTTTTTAATTCTTCAGCAGCTTTTTCTTTTTCAGCTACTTCTTTTTCTTCGATCACTTTTAAACGTTCTTTTAAC
>Ga0315907_10006228_pt1 | contig 12712 bp, 13 predicted proteins | sample LakEriMetagenome_3_FD_203525 | JGI IMG/M metagenome (GOLD analysis project Ga0315907, IMG submission 203525) | Freshwater fungal communities from buoy surface, Lake Erie, Ohio, United States - Buoy 12 MA123 | ecosystem: Environmental > Aquatic > Freshwater > Lake > Lake biofilm | place: USA...
GACCCCCACTACCCCAAAGTGGTGCGCTACCAAGCTGCGCTACATCCCGTTGTATTTTTGACGCTTTTCTATCATAGCATGATGGTTTGCAAATTTTACTAGTCAATCAAAAACATCAGTAGTTCTCATTATGAACCGATTTTGGTGTTTTCAGAGCCAACGGCTCTGAAAACACCAAAATCGGTTTTTGAAAACACGCCTGCGGCGTGCTTTCAAGCTGATCAAAAGAGGAAAGACACAAAGCGCCTTCACTCTTATAGGTTTTATTTACCCATATTGCGTTTGAGGCGTTCGAGTTCCTCATCCATTTCCCAACGACGAAAAGTTTCTTCTAACTTATCGTTAGGATCTCGAAACGGTGGAGTATAAAGATTGTCCCAATTTAAAGGAGTACTAGTTGGTGATTTTGCTTTGGCAGTTTTAGCAGCTTCAGCGACTTTAGCTTGTACTTCTTTGCGCCGCTCTTGGATCTGCACCTGTAGTGTTTGACTATCAGTGGCGCGTTTTTTAACAAGCTCCATCTGCGCCCAGATTTGGTTGCCTTGGCGCAAGAGCGCAGCTTCACGTTCTTTAGCGGCACTAGCTAAGTCAGGACGATCAAAGGATTCTGCTTTAACAGTGCGATCGTGCCAAACGCGAATTTCTTCAGCGATTTCCAGAATCCGATCTTGAAGTTGTTTCTCCTCCAGTTTCGAGCTAACGATTAGTTTCGCTATTTCTTCTTCTTGTTGCCGCAATTTATCTTCGAGGATTTGCAACTCAATCTGTGGGTTATTACGAATAAACTCCTCTAGGCGCGTCTCTAAAAAGCGAGATATATCCTCTATCAACCCCATATACTTTCCTCAGATGTCTTAGGCGCTTTCCAGAGAAATTGTAACCCAATATCAACATTGACATAGCCAAAAGTAAACGAAACTTGCGGCGCTTCGCGCCGCAAGTTTCGTTTACTTTTAGGACTATATTAGAATTTTTGCCCAACAAATATAGTTTTCGTTTCCTTACCGCGCTTGAGAATGATCTCTTGCTGACTAACACGGGATAAAACCCAGCCAGTATTGTTAATCGCTTTGCCAAGTCCGATAGATTGGACTGAGCCATTTATATCAAGCATTGCGGTAGAGCGATCGCCTAAGTCAAGTACACCGATCAATGTATATGATGGCGCAGGCGCAGCAGTGACTTGAGTAACTGCATTTGGTCTGGTCGTTGTCGCAGAGTTAGACACATCAATCGAGTTATTTGATGTGGCAGGTGGCAAAGCAAGAGGGGATGGTGAATTACCACTATTGCTTAAAGCAGGTGGTTGATACACAGGTACATACATTGGCTGCTGCAACCCATTCACAAAAGGATTATTTGTCCCCATAGGCAATTGCATATTGCCAACGAGGGGTGCAGCCATGAGGGACATATTGCCACCAATGGTGCTGTTAGTAGTTGCGATCGCCCGATTTTTGTCTACTACTTCCGACAACATCCGCTTTACTTCTTCGCCAAAGGCTTTATTTGAGACTGTGTCTTTAGCTGAGACTTGAGCAACATTAACTGATTGCCTACCCAACCAAATGCCATGATTAATTGTCCACATTACTGATGCGATTAGGGCAGAGCTGCAAGCAAAGACTAGCAAGAGGCGATCAAGCAGATTATATTTCGGGACTACTGCCTCAGGTGGTGTCGGTGGTAGGTTACTGGTCGGCTCTGGATTCCGCATAATGTAGGGTTGAATCCAGAGCACATCTTGTTTAGATATGGGTGGTAAAGCAATATCAGCAACATTAAGCTTGGTAATGCTGACAGTATCCTTTGATGTTGATAGATCCTTCTCGGAGGTGTCCAGTTTAGGAATTGCTACTATATCTGAGCTTGAGGCTTGTACAGAAGCATAGGGAGATGATGTTTTGCTTTGCTTGGTTTGTGAATTTCTTTGTCTAAGCGATCGCTGCTTAGCATAATCAACATGGAGCGTGGATTCGACATCTCCAAACAGATCGTCCATTAAGTTATCAACGTTGTCTGTATAAGCATCAACGTCTTGAATTACATAAGACTGCTCTGAGCTATTTGTATATTTATTATCTGTACTCTGCATCATATGAAGATCCTATTCACTCTATTAACCATTCGCACTTAGCCATACCCGAATTTATAATCAAATTGTCAAGTTTTTAGCGCCATTCTAGCCGAATCACAATACTTTAAACTTGTCTCAGAACAAACAAGAAAAAACAGGGCAACCGCATAAAAAATAGACAGCTTACGCAGTAAGGATTTCAATCCTAAGTATTTTTACTCACTGATTTCTAGACTGCCTGATAGTTAAGGATTTCAATTTTTTTATGCGGTTGCCCTGCAAGAAAAAATAATACTGGTAAGTGATACCACAGATTGACGCTTAACACCATAGCTTTGACAGAGATTTTGTAAATCTTTTTCTATTCTTCTTCATTTGGGTCAGCATTTGCGCCTGTGTAGCCTGTGGCAATCCATAAGACTGCACGTCCACAGTCTCGCACTGTGCGTAGCCAAGATTCGCTCGGGTTGGTTGAAGGGACAATAATTGGCGATACCGCGATACCTCTACTGCCAAATACAAAGGCTGCGATTGCTTTCGCCCGTGGCATATGAAAATCTGCTGTGATTAGATAAGTATGTTGAATCTTAAGGCTATTAAAGTCATCGACAAGGGTGGTGAAATTTGTCACTGTATCAGTAGCCCGTCTATCTAGATGTATCCGCTCTTCGGGAATTTCAGCCCTCTGGAAAACAGCTTCAGCATCTTCATCATTAATCCCTGTGGAAAGCCACAAGTCTAGATCAGGATGTTGTTTGGCAAACTCAGCTGCAAAAGTTTCACGTCCTCGTCCTCCTCCTAAAATTAGGATCGCTTGAGGTTGAGGGGCTTGAGCATATGCGATCGCAAGTTTAATCGGAATGATGCTGGATAGCAGTAACAAGATCGTTATACTGACGGAGACAACAATGAGCTTTACTCTGCGTTTTAACTTAGCCGACTTCATGAATACAAAAATATCTTTTAGCTAATTTTGACAAGCAAAGAAGGGACGCTTTGCTTGCCTTCTTTCTTCCCAGCCAAGAATTGGTGGTGCGGAGCGAAGCCCTGCACCACCAATTCTTGGCTTTGTAATGACTATTTTTTTTGCGGGAAGGAAATATCTTTAATTTAGATTCTGACTAAATCAGGATATATCGTCAGCACCTCATCTGTTGTGAGGGTATAGTCCTCAGACTGCGGTTCCCACAACACCTCTACAGCCAGCAGGTTATCCGCAGGCACAGAACCGATCGCGGATAAGGCTGACTGCAAATCTGCGGTAGAACGTAAAGGAGGCAATTTGCTGAGGCTATCACCCGCAACTGCAAGTAAAAGCGTAACCACAATATATTCGCTTGGAGCTTCGAGATCTAAGCTGCCTGCACTAGGCAAAGATGAAGCAGTTTTGCCTTGCAGTACCCGACCACTGACGTTACTCAATACTTCCTCATTGAGTTTGCTACGCTCGGACATCACCAAGCTATTAAATTTTTGTTCAGCCAGAGCAAACTTGGTGTTTTCGTTAGCACTGCTGACATAGACCCAATATTCTGGATGACGCATCAAGGAGATGGCAGTTTCGCGAGTGACATTGGCTAAACCTTCAACGGAGGAGGTGTCCGACTCCAGAGCTAGACGAGTTAACTCTTGTTGCAGCGATCGCGCTGAGGAGAGTAGACCAACTTGAATTTTGGCAACAGTAACTTTGCTATCCATGCCAGTAATGCCTTCGCCATCACCACGACCACGAAATGCTTGCATGATAGCGCCTGCAACGATCACCAATAATAGGATCGTAAACAGTCCGCCGCCACCGCCGCCAAAAAACATAGGCAGGAAGAAAAATCCACCACCGCCACTATTGTTGTAGTAGCCATTGCTGCTGCCGCTATATCCCGAATTGGATGGCGCAGAACGACTTGGTGCAGATTTAAAGGAGCTGCCACCCATTCGCCCGCCTGAGCGTTTGGCAAAAGCTTCGTGAGCACCACCAAATACGATCATCGCAACTAATGAAACTGCGGCTAGCGATCGCGTCCAGACTTTGACGTGAGCTTTAACTTTTTGCATAAATTCTAAGCTGAAAAACTTCATAGATAAAAAGGACATTTCTGAAAGAATTGCTATAAATGTTCTATATCAATTCTAACCTAGTCAAAGTTTGCCGTAAGCTACTAAAACATAAAATCCAAAAAGACAAATTGCCCGCTACGCGGGCAATTTGTCTTTTTGGATTTTATGCGAGGTTTGCTAGCCAATCCATCACCCGATCTCCTAAACACACACCATCAAGGCGATCAATTTCGCGGACACCTGTGGGGCTAGTGACGTTGACTTCGGTGAGGTAGCCGCCAATAACATCAATACCAACAAACATCAAGCCATCACGCCTTAGAATTGGTGCGAGTTGGTTGCATATTTCCCGTTCGCGATCGGTAATATTTACCTGAACTGCACTGCCACCCGCTGCCATATTGCCGCGAAACTCTCCCGACTGGGGAACACGATTTACTGCGCCAATTGGTTCGCCATCCAGCAAAATAATCCGCTTATCTCCCTTTTGTGCGTCGGGTAAATATTCCTGCACCATCACAGGAGTTTTGCCAATATTCGTACTGATTTCGATCATCGAATTCATATTGCGATCACCTGTTTCCAAAAACAAAATCCCCTCGCCACCTTTGCCGCCCAGTGGCTTCATAACTGCCTTGCCCTCAGCCGCCACAAATTCGCGAATTGTCCCTTTATCAGCAGTCACAATTGTTTTGGGAATTGCCTTAGTAAATTGTAGCGCATACATTTTCTCATTAGCAGCACGGATACCTTGTGGTGAGTTAAGAACTTTAGTTTTGCCAGTATCAACGTAATCGAGAATATAAGTTGCATAGAGATATTCCGTTGTTACAGGTGGATCGGGACGCATCCACACAAATTGCATATCTTCTAAAGGCTGAAATTTCCCTTCTGCGACTTCATACCAAGGATTTGGAACTTGCCATTTCCCATCTACTAGGGGCACAGGATAGATCTTAGTGGATTGCAAAAAAGCCCATGCTTTGCCATCTTTGACACTGAGCGTATTCATATTTGTAATAAATACCGCATGTCCCTTGCGACAAGCTGCTTCCATCAGCGCTACGCTAGTGTCATGGGCAGGATCTAGTTTGGCGATCGGATCAATAATAAAGGCAAGTTTCATAGATTCAGTTGATTTTTAGAGCTTTTAACACTCAATCTATCAGTTTTCAAAATTTTTCTACTACCAAAGCCAGCAATTACCAAAATTAAGACCCAAGCATAAATAATTTATTTGTAGTGGCAATTCATGAATTGCCACTACAAATAAATTAAGGGTTTCCCGTTATTCATCAATAGCAATTGTGGAAACTAATCGCAATAACTTGGGGATTTCTTCTGTCTCAGGAGAAAATTCTAACTGAGTTTCGCAGGTGGGTAAATATCCTGACTCCGCAAAAGAGATTAACATTCTCTGCAATGCAATCCATACTTCTGATTCAAATTCCCAATCATAGCGAGAGTTGGCTCGACCTGCGATTGATCGCAAAGCCCAAAAGTAGCTATTACGCACAATTGAACCTTGCTTGTTATACTTCGGTACATCCTCTCGATTAATAAATAGAACGTCATTCTCAATCTTTACTCGCATCTACAGTCTTAACATTAAATACAAATACATTCTTTAGTATACTTGCTTTCAATTACGAGTAAAATCATCGCTCATATGAGGAAGCAGGTGAAATGGCAAAAGCAAGTATCAACATGTCTAAGTCAGCTTGTTTGATGGCTTTTTTTAATGGGTCTTGCTTTGCTTTATGACTTGCCCTAGTCCGCTTCCACCGATAACTCTTTTTTTTAAGACTCGACTTAATCTGTCACTACTCAAATCCACCCCTCGCTCTTGCTTCAGTTTATGGGCTAATTGCTTACAGTTGTAGGTTCGTGGTTCATTCTCCAAACAATCTGATAAGTATTCCAAGTCTGAGTTTTGCCATTTTGGTTTAGCCCCTCGACCCTTCATTTCCGACAACCCAGCTATACCACCTGTTTGCCAACGCTTTAGTGTTGCTCTTACTGTATGCTCATGGCACTTGAATATTTGGGCTATCTTTGGCACATTCCAACCTTGGGCATTCATTCTCTCCATATGCGCTCGGTCGCGTGTCCGTTGCGGGAAGTTTTCGGATTCTCTCGTCTCGCTTAATATAATTTCTTGCTCTGGTGTAAGTATTATTCTTATTGGGGAAGACATTCTATTTTTTGTTTTTTATCTTACATTTAATTCCGCCTACCTAATTAGATGAAATTCGCAAAATATCAGGATCATAATATGGTTTCTATGGTTTCAAAGTAAACCCCAGACTAAAAGTCCGAATCTCTAAACTATCTGTGACGCAGATAGAAAATCTAGCTGAAGCAATATTTGATTTTGCAACTGTCACTGACCTGAATAATTGAGTGAAAAATCAGTCGTAAACTCCTCTCAGAGACCATAGACAAAGACAACAGTACCCAAATATTTACTTACAGCATTTTGCGATCGCACCTAAATCAATAAACTTTTATCGATCGCATTTGACATACATCTCAATTTGAGCGATTATAGACAAGCTAATAAATTAGCTGGTTTTTGGGGCTATAGCGCAGTTGGTAGCGCATCTCAATGGCATTGAGAGGGCCAGCGGTTCGAATCCGCTTAGCTCCATACTACAGAGGTTTTCAAATTAGTATGCACTCATTTGAAAACAAAAAATCAATCTCAGTAAGGTTTTTAGGTTTTCATTTTGCCGTAGGCAAAATGAAAACCACTGTAAAATAGGGAAAGCATTTTGTGCTTTCCCTATTTTCTTGTGACAAGAAATCATGTATCAATTCATGTCTAGTGCTGCTGTAGCAGCGATCGCCTTTTTTGTTGCTGCACCGCCCCAAACAGTTAAAGCGCAAACTCCACCGATCCGCACTTACCAGCCTAAAGCCACAGCAAGTGCTAGGGATGCCCAAATACTCGACCAACAGCAGAAAGCGCATCCTAACAGATTTGATCTTAAGAAATATCCTCTCACTGAAAGCAATGCCTCGCATTGGCAAGAATCTCTATGGGCGATCGGCGTTTTAGCCCCCGAACAAGACTATGCCCTGCAAGCCTTAGAAAAGGTTTTGCAATTGACAACAGCCGCAAACCTCACCGATCCTCAAAAAGGAATTATTGATACAGCGATCCAAGTATCAACACAGCTTTATACACTCAAACCTGCGGTTTATAGTAAGCTCAAGTCGCATTTTTTGCGCACTATTGACTATAGTAATGACCCACAATGGGTGGCAATTTCCCTCGCCGCGATCGCGAAGTCAGCCGTTTATCCATCGGCAAATATCTCCCCAATCCAAATTGATAAATTGCAAATCAAGGTGCAGCAACGTTTTCCTAACTGGTCAGAGGATCTCCATCTGCGAACTACGATCAACAATATTCAAAGCGAACGCCAACTTGCAAAAAAAATACCAATTCCCAGTCTCACAGATTTATTGAAATGGCAAATCGCCCCACAACAGGCGCATATGTATGTTCTTTGTCGTCCTAATCGCGATATTTTGTGTTTATCAGTTTTAAAAGATCGCCAAGGGCAATTTGTTAAACAAAATAAACAACTTTGGTCAGCACCATTACTGCTTCAGTCTATCCATAATCTCGATTGGAATTTTAGTAATGGGCGCACCCCACAGGGAATTTATCGTATGGAGGGCATTTCTCGACAACCAGATGATGAAGTGTTTCATGCCTATGGACAGTTTTCGCTGGTAAATTTATTTTTACCCTTTGAGGATGGTGTGAATGCTTTTTTACCACAACAAAAAGGTAAATTTTCAGGTGATTTGCAAGCCTATCAAATGCTTTTACCGCCCTCATGGCGAAATTATGAGCCAATTCAGCAAGCGTATTTAGCTGGGAGTATGGGGCGATCGCTGTTTCGGATCCATGGTAGTGGCGCTGCGATCGACTTTTTTCGTAACAAACCCGCAGTAGTCAACGTCAAAAACTTTGACTGGAACGCTACATTGGGATGTCTCTCGGCTCTAGAAATTTACGATGATCGCGGTAGTTTACTCAAAGCTGATATGCCAAAAATTCTTGATGCTTTAAATACTGTGGGCAAAGGCAAGGTTGATGGTTATTTAATTGTTGTAGATATCCCCAGTCCATCAAATGAGCCAGTGACAATTGCTGAAGTTGCTAAGTATCTAGCTCCCAGCGCTTTGCGCTCAAACCCGAACTAAGAGATTTTGTAAAAGCGTTGCTTCGCAACGCTTTTACAAAATCTCTTAGGGTTAGTTCTGCTCGACGCTACCAGCACGGAAAACACGACCAATTACTTCTTCGATCGCAGGTTCATTTACCGATAAATCCAGAATCTCTAATTCGGCAAGAATTTGTGAAACCACCTTGGTCAATTTTTCTCTCGGTACTAAAAAACAAACTGCTTGACCATCAATATTTAAGATTTGACCATATTTCTGTAAACCTTCGCGATCTGTAATTGGTTGGGATAGCTCCACTCGCACCTCACGATAGGGCGCAAAGTTATTATGTAGACCCTCGAGACTACCGTCATAGATCAGTCCACCTTCATGGATTAGCAACACCCGCTTACATAAAGCCGTAATGTCTGCCATATAGTGACTTGTCAATATAATCGTCGCCTGGTAGCGCTGATTATATTCCCGCAAAAATTCCCGTACACTCGCTTGAGCGTTCACATCTAAGCCCAAAGTTGGCTCATCTAAAAACAAAACTTGCGGCTGATGCAACAAAGCCGCCAATAATTCGGCTTTCATACGCTCACCAAGGGAGAGTTTTCGCATGGGCTGCAAAAGCTTTCCTTCCAGCGATAGCATCTCTGTCAGCTCACCGAGGCGATGCTTAAATAATTTGTCAGGAATGTCGTACACCGACGCATTCATCTTTAAAGAATCTAGTGCTGGCAGATCCCAAATTAATTGTTGTTTCTGCCCCATGACTAAGGTGATTTTTTGCAAAAAGCTGGTGTCTCTCTGAAAGGGGATATGCCCAGCCACTTGGACATGCCCCGATGAAGGATGGATTAAGCCCGTTAGCATTTTCAGCGTTGTGGTTTTGCCTGCCCCATTTGGGCCCAAAAAGCCAACCATTTCACCAGATGCGATCGCGAAGGAAATATCTTTAACCGCTGCGATCACCCGATATTGACGATGCCAAAAGTGTTTGAGAGTGCCAACTATTCCCGCATCTTTGACCGCAATATTATAAATTTTGCTCAAACCTTCAACTGTAACCATTGCCATAGCACTCTAACCAAGATGCATTCTGATATACTGTCAACAATATCAATTAAAAACGTTGGTATTGCTCATCGATTAAATAGAGTTGAGTCAATAATTCTGTAAAGACACAATCAAAAAAACAGTTAATGTTGATTAGGCAATATTCTTAACCTTATCTTATTTTTAAGGTTTTAGAAATTTTATGATTGCAGTAGCAATTTATCGTTCTAAACTGGCTTAATCTTCAAGGTTATTGAGTTTTGATAACGATTTTCGCTAACGCACAACTGGAAAACAAGGAAAGCAGTCATGGTAAAAGTCCTCGTAGTGGACGATAGTCCGATGGTGTTGGAGATGGTCTCAGCACATTTAAAGCAACATGGTATAGAAGTTACGGAAGCCAATAACGGTGCTGAGGCAGTTGAAAAGCTCAAAGCTTTAACTCCTGATCTCGTTGTTACTGATGTGGTCATGCCTCAAATGAATGGTTATGAGTTATGCCGTTGGATCAAAAATAATGCCTCTACGAAGAATGTACCCGTAATTATGTGTACAACCAAAAGTGAGGAATTTGATAAGTACTGGGGCATGAAGCAGGGCGCAGATGCTTACTTAACTAAGCCCTATCACCCACCTGAATTAATCAAAACAATTAAGCAGTTACTTAGCCAAGGCAAGTAAAAGAAAAGAGGTGTGCAATGCGCCCCTCTTTTCTTTTACAAAATGAAACCAGCAATGCTCATTATAAAAATAGGTTTTGATGCAAGTCCGCCAACGGTGGACTTGCATCAAAACCTATTTTGGGTTTTCAGTGTCTGCGGCGCTGAAAACCCAAAATAGGTTTCATAATTTAGAATTGCTGGAATGAAATATAAAGGGGTGCAACGCGCCCCTTTATATTTCATTCTGTTATTTTTTTGTCCTTGCGCCGTGCGGAGGCTATTTGTTGAGGATCAACGCCTTCAAATGTGGGTGGCAGCCAAACCCGAACTACTAATAGTAGGGCTAGAGCAATTAAAAAAGCACAGGTAGCCATGACTTGCTTCCATTCGACCTCTAGCAACCCTTTAACAATCACTTCTCGCAATACCGAAACGATAGTAACTTCTACGGAAACCCCTATGGAAACTCGCTGTTCCTGAAGATAAATAATTAATAGCCGAAATAATTCCACTAAAATGAGGATAAATAAAATATCTGCCGTTATGTCATGAAAGTGCAGGGTAGTTAATAAAGATTGAAAAATCTCCTTAAGTTGCAACACCATGACGCAAAACAGTCCAATACAAAGAGAAATCGCGATCGCATCTTGCACCAACTCCAAAGTTTTGACAATTCGACTACGCAGAGTTTTGCCATCCCATGAAGTGATTAGCGGATCTTGAGCTGAGTCATCTGAGTGCTGCATATTTGATTTGATCTACTAAGAAACTTTGACACAAATTAGCATAGTTTATTCTTATAGGACAACCAGTTTTTTATTAGATATTCATATACTGTAGAGCTGATTCACTTATGAGATCAGTTTTTTTGGGAGATTGCGCTCAATGGGGGCGAAATCTCTGAAGCCGTTTAGAATTACAGAAAGCTTTCGCTTCTCTCGGTTACAGAAATATGGACTTGAAGTTTTATTTGGGTTGTGCGGTTTGGGCTTATAAAGGTTGGGTTGGTGATTTTTATCCTAAGGGGAGCCGCTCAACGGAGTTTTTGCAACTCTATAGCGATCGCTTAGCAACCGTAGAGGTAAATTCAACTTTTTATGTACTCCCCGATCTCCAAACTGTTGAGCGCTGGGCAAAGGATACGCCCGCAAATTTTAAGTTTTGCCCAAAGTTCCCAAAACAGTTAACCCATAATGGTTTGTTACTACCTTATCTAGATCAGGCGTTACATTTTTTAAATTTAATGTCTGGATTTGGCGATCGCTTAGGTGTGCTATTTGTCCAACTGCCACCGAGCTATAGCCCAGTTAATTTTGTTGATTTAGAAAGTTTTCTCAGAGCTTTACCGACAAAAAACTATCAAATTGCTCTAGAAGTCCGTCATGGTGATTGGTTTAAATCGCCACATTGCGATCGACTCAATACGCTACTTCAAAATCTTGGTGTCGGACGAGTGTTGCTCGATTCTCGACCAATATACGACCTACCCTTAGGTAATGAAATTGATCCCGCATTGTCGATACCAGTGCAGCAGGAGCGTCGCAAGCCAAATTTACCTTTGCAGCCTATAGTGACTGCCCCATTTAGTATTGTGCGTTTTATTAGCCATCCCGATCGCGATTTAAATATTCGCTTTTGGCAAGAATGGGTGACTTATTTGCAAGACTGGTTAGCTAATGAAACTCAAGTTTATTTTTTTGTACATTGCCCTATCGAAGAGCGATCACCCCATAATGCTAAATATTTTCAGGAAATGTTAGAAAAGGCGAATGTTCCTGTGCCAGCCTTGCCTTGGAATGATCTAACTCCGCCACCGCAACAATTAACACTATTTTGATATGCTCACAATTAAATCAGTTTTACGGGTCTTGCTTGCGATATTCATGATCACCGCAGGGACACTTCACTGGGTAACGCCCGATCCCTTTGTGCAGATCGTTCCTTCTTTTTTACCTTATCCTTTAGCTTTGGTTTACATTAGTGGCGTATTTGAAATTTTAGGTGGAGTTGGCTTGTTAGTTCCCTCAGTTAGTCAAGCCGCAGCATGGGGATTGATCGCCCTATTCATTGCTGTATTTCCTGCCAATATCAACATGGCAGTTAATCGTATTCAAATGGATGGAATTCCCGACTCAGACTTATTACGATGGGGAAGGCTACCATTGCAAGCAGTCCTCATCGCATGGGCTTGGTGGTACACCAAGAAGATTTGAGAAGCGATACTTTGTATCGTTTCTCAAATCTTTTTGTCTTGTACTTAGTGCTTAGCAATAAAAGTGATCAATTATTGGCGATTGCTTAATAATTAGCCCTGTTGGGCAATCAAAAATTCTTGTAACCTAGTCTGGGCAAAAGTTTCAAGGATGTTTAATCAAAAGGCTTGAAAGCTATTCTCTGCGCGGGTTTCAGCGATTCTAGTCGTTATTATCCAACAGTGCTATTATTTGACTTTGCGATCGCAAATAACTTTTCGGAACTCATCAACGAAGTCAACCATTTTTGCTTGCCTATTTTCGGCTAAAAAAAGACAGCTTTAGCGAGCGTTTCGATTCGGTATAACGGCTTAATTGAGCGGCAGAAGTATCTTTCTTTTGTCACCAAAATATCACTTTTTAGTCCGCTCCAATGATTTGTTATCTCTCTTTGTGGTGCGATTTTAAAATTGCCGAATTTA
>Ga0315907_10006229_pt1 | contig 12711 bp, 10 predicted proteins | sample LakEriMetagenome_3_FD_203525 | JGI IMG/M metagenome (GOLD analysis project Ga0315907, IMG submission 203525) | Freshwater fungal communities from buoy surface, Lake Erie, Ohio, United States - Buoy 12 MA123 | ecosystem: Environmental > Aquatic > Freshwater > Lake > Lake biofilm | place: USA...
GCTTTTATAGCAGCCATCAAAGCTAGAATATACGGAGGGAGAGGAGGAATGATTATGTCATCATAGCAAGGAACTGGTAAGGGTATAGGTATCGTGATCAGCGCTACGAAACCTAGCATTTCAGGTGTGATCTTATCGGCCACTTTTTTCACCGGTTCCTTGAGCGCTTTCTTAATCTTTCTAACCCTTTCGAGAATCGCCTCCTCATCGAAAATTGGATCTAGAGCTAACGCTTGTTCAAATTCCCTTATCTCCTGATTTATCTCAACAAACTTAGCTTTAACTTCCGGATCGGACAGCTCCCTGTCCACAAACTTCTTCACCTCCGCCCTAAGTGATATCATCTTAATCTGAAAACCTAGGTCACCAAGGGAAACAAGCGCATCCTTGAGCTTGTTTATATCGTCAAGGAACTCCGCAGGACCTATGACAGGCGTGATAAGCTTCTTAGGATTCTTAGGAAACTTTATGGGTGAAATCTTCATGTTATCCACAACTTCATCTATAGCAGTTTCAATGCTATCGAAAGCTTCCTGAATAACCTGGATGTCCGGTGGTATATTCCTAAGAGCAGCTTTCACCTTCTTTCTGAATTCCGCAGAAGCAGTTCCACCTAACTGGAAAGATATATCAGGTATCGCGTCAGCCGTGGCTTTTATCTTATCCTGAATTTTATCGATGATGCTAGTGACATCATCCGGATCCCCTAACTTAAGCTTGCTATTCCCCATAAGCAAAGCGTCGAGAGGTGGAACAAGAGGAATCCTGAAGGTATCCTTAATCGGAGAAAGGTAATCTATCAATGACTTTTCCTCCGGATCTGTCATTCCTAGGGTGCCGGCTGGAATAGATATTGGACCCTTTGGCGTAACTAGGAAACATGCTTGAGCATTCTCATCTATGTACATCACATAGGGTCCTGGAATGGGTCCGCATAAGCCTATCCACGTCACAAATAGACCCACAGGGGTGCTGATAGTGATAACATGTTTCCATACTATAGGTAGAGGTATGCTGATGAACGGATCAGGTAGACCTGAAGCTAATGTGGGTAATATAACTGGAGCAGGAGATGGCACAGGTATTTGTATACCCACAGGCCAGTATCTAAATAACCTCAAAGTGAGGCGCTCGACATCAGGTATCGGCATTAGGCTAACTATCTGCATGAGCTTGGTATACTCTCTCCAATAACAATTTTTAGTTATTCCCGGACAATCACTAAACCCTTTAAGCCCGAAAGGGTCGGAACCTAGCTTGGATTGGCAATAAGCTGATTTATCTATGCCTGGAGGTCCAGGATCACCGTTGGATTTTTTAGAGAAAGCTATAGCCTTTTCCTCAACTTCCTTCTCTTGGTCAGCTATGCACTGTTTCTTCAGCTCGATAAAATCGTCCAACTGATTCATCTTATCGGTGATGGATTTCTGAAATCTCCTTAGTGAATCATAGGCCATCTTATAGAGATTACTGTACCCATCATAGAAACTTGAGTTGTTCAAGTTCACCACTAAAGAGTTATTGATGGTGGATTGATTGAAGTTAAAGGAATTGGTGTAACTATCGAAAGATCTATTAGTGTAAGAGAATTCCTGAAAAATGAGATTGACAGAGTACACGTACTTAGCTTCCATTTCCCCTGCAGCTTTTAATCGTAGGAGAAAATTCTCATATTCCTGGCTCTCTTTGGTAGAGTTGAGAAGAGATATGATCTTCTCTCTAGTCTTCTGTTCGAGTGCCGGCCAAAACTCAAGAGCTATATCCTGGTTTACTCCAAGATCCAACGCGCTCTGCGCAACACTCTGCTCAACTTCACCAGCGGAGCTCTTTATCTTCACAGTTCTTGTCGGCCCTATTGGGTTTCCATTAACATCGTACTGGGGTTTTGGAGAAGTGTATCCCTGCTCAAGGTAAGTGAATAGCAGGTCTACCCTGTTGCTATTGTAGTACTTATTCCATACATCAGTCGCAAAATTTCCCAAGCGGGTAGTGGTAGCTCCAATACCTCCGAAGGGAACCCCGACACCAAGAGGGATCCCATCACCAATGCTGTTTATGTAAGATGAAACATCCCCCTGTTGAGGAGAGAACGTAGCGAACAAGCTTCTAGCCTCCTCCACAATGTTTGGGTGCAAAAAAAGCTTGAGCTGTAGATCCTGAGAAAACCCAACTTGGTTGCTGATGGGGTTATCATAAGATAGAAATTCTTCCTTGTAGGTACGAACTTTATTAGCTAATATCGAGGATGAAGCACCGGTGGGAGGAAGAGACCCAAATGTTTGAAATTCCAGAATCTGGGATTCAGTGAAGCTTGGAAGAGCAAAGTTGGATTTCTGATCCTCTATCTGTGATGTTAGAAGCTGTATCCTTTCTTCATTCCTTTGGTACTGGAGATCTATCGACGATTTAGCTTGCTGATAAGTCAGGTCATTTGTGATTTTGAACAGCTCATACTGTGTGATCTTAACCCTATTTTCCTGCAATTCAGCTTCCCCCTTTCCAGCTGTGGAAACAACTGTCGGGGAAGAAACTTTTATATCTAAGACGTAGGAGGGCTCGGCGGTAGCTCCTATAGTGTACCCATAGTAAAAGAACGGGTCTTCCTTGAGACGCGTTAAAGTTGTATTAAGAAGATCGTTCTCCTGACTTTTTAGCTCCACGGATTTTTCTATTGCATCCTCCCTTGCTTGAAGAAGTGTCTCGAAAGAACCTCTCAGAGCATCCACCATCAACGATCTAGATTCCGCATAGTACAGGGAAAGCTCATTCAGGTAGGATGCTTCAAGATACCAGTAGTAATTATTGATCGCATTATCTTTCTCTATAGCACACGCTCTCATGATCTGCGATGCTTTATCAACATCCGATAGAAATCCATTTGTATCATTAAGCGCTTCGTCTCGTTCAGCATCGGATAGATTATTATCAGATGATGCTTCTTTCTCAATTTCCTGAAGCTCAACTTCACTCTGCATGACAGTTATATCTTCAGCCACATCCGCAGAAGCTGGTTCTCCGCAGCAATCCGATTCCACAGTTTTCAGCTCTACTGGATTGAAAGGAGCTGGAACTAAATTAGGAGCACCGCAATCTTCATCCTCATAAATAGGCGCTTCTTCTTCTTTCTTCTTCTGATCCACCAAACTTCTCATTTCCTCAGCTACGTCTATCTCTTCGAAAAGTTGAACTCCCAAAGAGCTAGTGACAGATATGAAATCCTCTATAGTCTTTGAGGAATCGACAGCTTTCATAACATCCGGAGAATCAGGATAAGTTTCTCTAGCTATTTGTTTAGCTTTATTCAGGGGTGTTTTGTAGCTCACAACCTCGCTACGTTTAATCCCCTGGAGATTGGATAATGCATCCTCAGTGGTGTCCACTGCATTGCTGATAATAGGGAACCATGAAACACCCTTCCTACTAATGATAAACTTTATGCCCAAGCTGAACAATCCAAAGTTCATAGTTTTCTCGGCTACCATGGACTGGGGATAGATGGAGAACTTTAATTTCTTAAATCCAGAAATTTTACTAGGTAGATCAGGGAGAATCTTCGTGATATCTAAGGAAGGAACATCGGAGAGCTCACTAGCTTTGAAATTACCAACTCTCTTCTCAGGATCATCTAACTTAAGTTGTTCTACTGATATCGTCTCAGTGGGAGACTTTAGAAACTCTCTAGCTACATCCACCAGATCATCTATTCCGCCGTAGGCTTTAAGCTGTGGAGCTAAGTTCTCCAAGCTCTGCACAGTCTTATCGGAGTTCACTTCTCCACTCTGTGGAAGTATGCTGGAAATCTTTGCGAGTATCTCTTGGACACCCGGAATCTTATCCTTGCAACAATCGCAATCTAATCCGTGAAACTTACTCATCTAACTTATATATCGTCATTGGGAAAGACGAACGTTTTTAGAAGTTGAGAGTTGCTCGAAAGATGCAGCTTGATTGGTTAGGACTCCTGGTGTGGATGGTAGCTTAGCATCAACCGCGGAGGCTAGAATTTTAAGGAATGTCCAGAGTGGCTCCGCTAACACAGCGCTGTATCCCGGTGCAGGGCCTAGCTTGGTGACGCTAGTACCGTTAACTACACACTCCGAAGCTTCGGATTGAACTTTTGAGTTTGCTGTAATGTTCACAGTTGAGTTCGCTGTGATGTTAATGTTAGATCCCACAAGCTCTATGATTGAACTAGTGTCCTTGTGCTCGATAGTTATGCTAGAATCTGGATTTATTACTATATGTGAATCCTTGTGAAACATCTCCAGACCTTTTGCAGGTGTATACACGATCTTGGTCTTTTCATCCTCATCGTAAAAGAGCACATGCGCATTTTGATAGGAAGCTTTGACCTCATCTATCACAGCTTGGTTGAGATCTTGCACCGCAGTGTACTCAGGAGCATAGATATTTCCTCCGCTGAACCTAATCTTGACTTTGGTTCCAACTTTCGGAACCGATAGCGATCCTGCGCCTTTACCTTCACCCCCGCCAAATATTGCGCTCCCCGCAGGGTAAGCCCAGGGAAGATGATCATCAGGAATGACGAACCCGCTATTCGGATCATCTATATTGTTCGTGCCATCGAATTTTCCAAAGACACGCACCCTGCATCTTCCACTGTACTCTGGATCATTATTGTCAACGACCTCTCCTATCCAGTCTGAGCTGAGCAAGTCCTCGGATTCTATGTAATTTTTAATGCTCATATACTATCACTTAAATACGTTTTCATTACCTGGTAGCTCTTCCGTGGGCGGTGGGGGAGATCCTTGGAAGACGTTCTCCTTACCAAGATCGTCAGTCGGTAGAGGAGGTGTACCCTGGAAGACATTGACATCACCGACCTGGGAAGTAGGAAGAGGTGGAGTTCCCTCAAATACATTAATATCACCAACTTGCGATGTTGGCAACGGTGGTGTCCCCAGGTAGACATTATCACCCTGAACATTATCCGTGTTAGTGATAGGAGGAGTAGCAGAGTACACATTATTCTCAGGAGGTGTCCTATCCAAGTTGAGAGTATCGAAGGATATGTTTCTCAACGTCTCCCTTGGCGGTGTAGCGCTTGTCTGCCCAGTGGTGATCTGATTTCCAGGAGTTAAAAAATCGTTGAGAGATTGCGCAGCTCTCTGTAGAAAAGTAGGGTCTCCGTACACGTTACCCAGAGGTGCAGTTCCTAGCAATCCACCGGTGAGCTGTCCTAATCCCTCCTGAACCCTGTCCCGTATTATTCCGGATGCATCATTTATTAGGTTACCCAGCAACCTTTCAAGAGGCTTCTTTCTAAGGTTATTGGATGCATCGAGCTGTCGCTTGTAAGCATTAGCTTGAGCTCCTGCTGTATCAAGATCGAAGGTTGGGAATATTGACTCCCTGTACTCCGCAAAGTAACTGTCAGGTTGCCCCGCATCCAAAGGTCTCTGTTCAAAATATGGGTTGGAGGGAGTAAAATTCTTAGTCACACCCTGTGGTATGTTAGCGGGACTTATGGAGCTGTTCTTAGCAAATTCCGATATCACGTACTTATCGAAAGAGTAAGTTGAAAATTTTTCTATTTTTCCAACTTTGATCTTAAACTTGAATGTAGCTTCTTGGATGTCCTTGACTGATACCACATCCAAGTATCCTGGTGCTTCCGAGAAAAAATCGAACTCACAATCACGTAGCCTAAAAGTTTGAACACTTATAGCTTCGAAAGCGCTCTTGAGATTGGATAATTTATCTTCCGGAGCACCCTGTCCGAATATCCCTCCAGTTAGATCATTGAGCCTGTTACCAATAGCTGCGATGTTATCCAATGCTCCTGCAAAAAGGGACGTAGATGGAGAATACACATTCTTCACATTTTCTGCATCTAAAATATCTTTCTGATTAGACTGTCCCTTAACTGCACGTGTGTTATCTAGAGCGTCCGCTATTATACCAAATGTGGTGTTAAACTTCCTAAACTCCAGGACATGGACATTCATATTGAAAGTTCGAAGGTTGATAGGTAACACCTCTCTCATGTACTCAAAATCGAAAGCTATGTTCCTATAAAGATCAGCTAAAAGAGTCATCCTAAGATCCAAAGATTCCAAACACTCTATAGTTAGCACCTTATCTTTACCCCTGAAGTTGATAGCAGGATCTAGTTTGTAAAGCTCAGCTAGTCCTGAGACTGATTGAAAGTACCAAGGAGCTTCTTCCTGCAACCTGCCTAGGAGGTATGTAAATTTTTCCAGGTAAGCTTGCCTAGCAGGAGCTCCAATCCTATAGAGGTACTCGGCGGCTGAATCGTAAAGACCGTATGCATTTATACCGCCAGGAACGTCCTTATTGAATTCCCTAAGGAGTCCTCCCGATGAGTATGAATCTGTGGGCATGGATAAACCCCCATCAGGAAAGAAATCCAGCCTGAAAGTTAGAAACGTAGGATCTTGGACATCCTTGAAAGCATCAAAGGTGCTCTCTGACCAAGTCCCATAGGGGTTGGAAGTTCCTACCAAGAATGATCTAGTGAGCTTGTCCAGTAAGTATTTTGCCATGTTGTTAGTATGTTTGCGGTGGAGTAGGCCACTCTCTCCTGATAAGTGTGCAATGATGCTGGAACTTCCCCTCGGTAAAAACTATCCTCATAGAATTTATAACATAAAAGCCTGATGCCACCTTATCTATAGTTATGGGAGTATCTTCAAAATCAAGCGCTGATTTGGTCCTATTCGGTTCATCAGAGTTAGGATTAGACGCCTGCTGGTCTTCATCCACCGGTTCATTGAACCTCTTCCTGACGTAGTCCCTTTTAATAGCTATCACGACTGGGACCACCTGCATCCTTCTAAGGTTGAAGTTCAACCCCTGAAGAACTATTTCGATCCCCATCTTGTCCATGTGGACTATGTTTTGAAAATTCAGGATTTTGGAGTAATTATAGTTACCGTGGCAGTTATCCCCATTGTCTCCATATTGAACACCCATCCATTTCCCTTCTATCTGTTGCAGGTAGAACTCCTCAGCCGGTCTGCCTTTGAGAAGTTGCTTCTCTCTCTCAGCTCCTTCCGTGGTGTAAGGATCCGCGAATATAGCTTGATTCTCCTTTATCAACGCATCGTAAAACTGCGCGTACCTTTTGTAACCGTGTCGTAAGTTTACTGCTGCAGACTTATTAGTGAGGTTATGGGTGATTATGAAGTTAGGCTGCATCTGCACCTCATCCCAATTGGAAAGCACATTCTTTGTGAGCTCCTTGGGTAGCTCAGAATCCTTTCCGTAGTCATTTCCCAGCATTGAAACCATCATGCCCTCATCTATCTCCGGCTGCTCTGAAAACAAGGGCTCCACATTAACAAAATTGAAATAGTAGTACCAGTCTATGAAGTAACTGAAGAAAGAATTCTCATCCTTATAAGATGCTGCCACAGTGTCAGCTATAAAATCCTTAACTTTATCATAAGGGCATATCCACACCTGAGAATCATCTGTATCAACTTCATTTGACGCGAAACCTAGATTCAAATCGGTGGCTACCTTCATCATAGCGTTCATGGAGGTGCCTTTAACAGAAAAGCATTTTATCGCATCATACCCAGGTATCCTTAGCTTTCCAGAGATCGTCATCGTCTCCGTGGTGTTCTCATTCTGGGTGGGTGTAATCTTAACACCCGTTATCTCATAATCATTATGAATAGGTTTGAAGAGATCGTCCTTGGATCTTATGAAAATGCTGAACAAGTCACCGTCTTTAGGGAAGCTAGTCGAATAGAAGCTCTTATCTCTGACATTTACAGTGAAGGACGCAGTGGGTATATCACCGGTTGAGTTCAAGCTAAAGCTCACTATAGTTTCTCCCTCGAAAGAAAAATTGAGAACTTGTATGAGTGGTACAACTGCGCCAAACTGCTTGGAAAGCGAAACGGGGGTAACAGGGTTACCAATAGCGTCAGCGGTCCCAGTTTCGGTGTCTATAGATTCCAGATCATCCAAAACGATGGTTGGTTCAGTGAGAACACGTATCAGCTGTTTTTCATTAGCCATTCTGTGATGTCTTTATTCGGTTCTTTATAAGCTTGGATAGAAATTCGCTCTTGCTAAGAGGAACTTCGCACTCCTGTTTGTTTCTTGATATGTCAGGACCAAAGAAGACTTTTCCTCCCTTGATTATGATTTCTCTATCCCCCTCCTCCGCTATGTTAGGTGGAAGATTGGTGGTGGATTGCACCCCTAAATTTTCGGCTTTCTTCCGCTGTGCTTCCCTTCTCTTCTTCTCCGCCTCCGCGAGTTTAGGATCCTGTTTCGCTTTCTTGGAAACATCTATGTACTGCTTCCTGACTGTATCAGCTATGACATTCTGGCTTCCAGCTGGCGCCAACTGCTCTCTCATGTCTTCTAGCAAAGGTATCAGCAGTAGATCATTCCTCTCTATAGAAAAGGGATTCGAAATCCCATTGTACTTCAAAAGAAGATCCCAAAAATCAGTAGTACCGTATGCTACCCTAGAAACTATATCCGGTCTCATCTCCATCTGGGGATCAACCGCAATCGCCGATATGATTGTGGGATCATAATTATACCTCACCGAGGGGTAAGTTAGATCCACAATCTTTTCTCCCTTAACGGTAGTTAAGGGTTTTCTCTGCAGTATAGTAGATGACATTTCCTAATTTTTAATTACTTCTTCCAGTTCCCCTTTCTCCAGCGGAAGTTCTCAAGAACATCTTATCAGTTAGATCCCACGCTTGCTTAGCTGTTCCGGATATATCTGATCCAACGTTCTTAACAGATCCTACTATCTCATCAAATTCGGATCCGGTGTAAACTCCTACTCCAGAAGTCCTTTTTGAGTAAGACTTTCCTGTTTTATTTCCTTTAGCCCAGGACGTATCGTTAGTGGAGTTTCTAGTCGAGGAAGAGTTGTTCAGTGGATCCAAATTACCCTTTGGAGGATAGTAAATCCTACCGTTACCCCTATTGAACATAGACTGGATATCTCCGGCGTCCCTAGGTCTTCCGTGCTCAACTGTGATAGTAACTTTGAGCTCAGTTGGGAAGTTATCAGCTCCAATCACATCGTTGAATTGGAATTTAGCTTCTGTGCATATCAAGTTTCCAACTTGCAGCAAAGGATCAAAAGGGTTTCCTATGACCATGTGCCATTCTCCAACAGGCTCACCGGTGAGAAGAGCTTTCATTGCAACGATTGAGGGCGCTCTTCCCTTTCCCATCTCTATCATTCCTAATTTAGCTGCGCCAGCTGCGATATCTTTGAGCGTGGAGATAGGGTCTTCTGCCAGCTTAGCAAGTATATCTCCCACCTTGTTTGCGGCATTACTAACTTGGCTAGCCACCGCTTTAGCGAATCCCCCAGGATCACCGTTGTACCATGCATTCATACCAGCCTTTCCTCCCAGGAATGGGTATGTAGGCTTTTGCGGGAAATAACGATTGGCTCCACCCCAGAATGCTGCATTATTGTACGTCAAAGCTAGCAAGTTAGACATGAGATCCAGCATAGCAGCTTTAGGATTGATATTTCCGATGGACTTGAGGGAGTACTCAAAATTAAGAGTGATAGCTTGCTTAAAATCTAATCCCCTATCTCTTTTATAGGTTTTAGCTATCACATTCACCGGTCCGTAAACTCTATGAGAATACGGACCACCGTTATAAGGATCATACTGTGAGTTAGCTGAAGCGAACGGTGTGTTAACTGCTCCAGTAAGTATACCTAAAAATTTGGCTACACCCGGTAACGGAGAATCCTCACTACCCTGCTCATTACCACTTGCTGTGTTTACTTCAGCTTCAACATTTTTCCAATTCATATTGACCGTAAAGCTGAGTATCTCCGACAATTTGTTTCCAGTATCTTCTCCAAACCACGTCACAGCTTGAGCGATGGGAAAGAATTCCGGTTGTGTTTTGATATCATCCTTAGTCCTCTTGTTAGCTTCAGGTCCTGGATTAGACTCTGAAGGCTCAAAGCTGAGTGTCGAGGGAACTTCCAAATTGTCGAATGTTGGCGCAGGGTATCTCCTGAGAGTTATCAACTGATTATTCGGAATCTTTCCAACGTACTTACAGTATAGAAAATCTGTGTAATTGTAAGGAGTCTTAATGGATAAAGCATACTGTCCATTTGACAAAGAGCCATTGACTAAGCTGGTGATAGTCGGAGCATACTCAAACCCCTTAGAGAAAGTATTTCCATTCGCATCCTGTGGTCCTGGACCCCCACCGTCAATGATCTTGTTGTAATCCGATGCGGACCCAAGCGAAGGGAAAAGCACTATAGCGTAAGGGTTAAAAAGGGAAGGGACACCATTTAGCAGCTCCGGAGAACTACCCGGAGCACCTCCCGCAGAATCCTTATCAGGATGAAACTCTATGGGTACAGGTGTAGAGAAAGGAATCGCTGCATTCCCATCAATCTTCACTGACGTCCTAGGGCCTATTATGAGTTTATCCGCCATAAATAGTCATTTTCTTTATATATCCAAGCGGATCTCAGGACACACTATACAGCTGGATCAGTAAGACTGGCAAACCAAGGAGAACTCCTCTTGGCTTTTCATGTAGATAGCTTCGTACTTTAAGTCGAAATTCGTGGAAAACTCCAAGAGATCATGGGCCAGACTCTCCCTACATTCTTCCACAAGAAAGAGAACACGATAAAATCTCCTGCTATTATTGAAAGCTTCAAGCCTCTTGACAATCTCGCTATTAAGGACGAAGGAGGAATGATCATCCAAATCAGTGGAGGACTCATACCCTAACGAGCTAGCTATCTCTCGAACATCGAGAACTCCGTATTCCCTTAGGAAGGGATGCTGCTTCTTGAGCTCTTTCTTATTGCCTGATGCTATCCAAATCTCCATCAATCTTCGGAATCTTTTCGCAAAGCCTCTGTAGCTTGCTCAAGAGTCATCCCCTGCTCCATGAGCTCCTTTGCCCTATCGTCAAACTGTTTTTTAAGCTCCTCCTCCCTAGCTATGAGATCTCGTTCGACGTTTCTCAGGTGTATCTGCTTCCCGACTTCGCTCGCTCTCTTGCTAATCTCCATCTGTTCCTTGAAGGTAGCTTTACGTTTCTTCTCTAGCATTCCAGCTTGTTTCTCCCACAACCTGCGCTGTTTCCTGTTAGGAAATTCCATCTTGTATATCTGTTTTGTAAAGGTTCGCGAATAACTTGAATAAACAAGCCTGATAGAGAGAATCTGGGATGTTGAAAGCTTGGTTCAAAGGAATGAACTCGAAAGATATCCCTTTCTCGTTCTCAGTGCCATCTCCTCTGGGTGCTGAACCATCAAGCCCAGTTAGATCCACGCTAAAACAGTACACAGGATTTTGAACCACTTTGCCAGTGTTCATCTCTCCGATATACTTCCAACGTAAATCATCGTTCACCTCGTATCCTGCTTCCTCCATAGTTTCCTGTTTTGCTCTCATGAGAAGGGATTTATCTTCCCTTTCCACGCCACCCATAACGAGGCCTTTGTAAACACTATCCCTAAAGAAAGGATTTTTCTCAGTCACCAATCCAACTCCTTCCAGTAATCCGTCTTCCCCCAACCTATAAGTTATCACAGCTACTGAAGATTTTTTACACTTCACACAGTAGAAGCCATCGCTCTCGATTATCTCAAAGGGCTTTTCCATTAGATCTTTTTCTTTTTCGAGTAAAGGGCTTGAAGCTCCTTTTTGACAGCTTCACGTAAAGTATTATCGTGAATCTGGTTCATGACGTTTTCGAGAAGAACATCATCAGTATCTTCAAAATTCTCTTTGATGACTGAGTAGAGCTCCACCGAAGGTATTCTCACTGTTATTGATAGATTAAGCTTCTCAACTTTCTTTTTACTCTTATCCAGTATCGCTACCACAGGGTTAACTGATACCACGTAGTCACTCGATGGAATGCCGATCGTTACCTGCCCCGAAGATTGTTCAAGCTGAATTCCCTGAGGGACAATCGTTAACAGCTGTTTCCCCAAAATTTCGGATTGGTCAACATGCATGAGAACTATGTCTCCTATGAATTCCGACTTGATCCTGGATCCATCGGTGAAGTTTACATACTCCACCCCATTCTCAATCTCAAACCCTTGAAAATTGCACACATCCCCTTCCCTATCAGTTTTAACCCATTCGAAAGATGAAGATGTAAAAATCTCCTCTCTTGTTTTTGGTTCTTTTTCTTCTATCATAGTATCAGTGTGTGAAAAATTCTGTGGTACCTCTTCATCCAGTCTTCTGGAAATCCCTGGTTCTTCCACTCTAGAAAATCTTCCCGAAAAACTTCTAAAGTTACTAAGAAGTGATCCGAGTAATTTAGACCATGTTTTTCGTATATGACGGTTGAGTGTATACGGAAGACGTGTTCCGTGTCTTTCACTTTCCAGCATAAGTAAGAAACTCCGCCATGGATTTCGGTGCTGTATAGTATCGTTACTTCCCTCCACCCTTTAGGGTGGACCTCTACCGATTTATCTAATTTAGGATCTGGTATCGAAAGAGTAACGTCCATCTCATCAAACAGTCGTTGGAATAGGGCCTTCGTTCGTGGGAGGCATAAACGCTTTGATAGCTTTTGATACTAACTCAGCGTCCTCTAGTGAGAAGATTCCCTTAGATTGTGAGATTCTAGCTGCATCCACTAGCACCTGAAGAGCTTGCTGTTGCGTTAGCTTCTCAGGAATCTGTGTAGCTTGTTGTGCTCCAGTTTCATTTTTAA
>Ga0315907_10006230_pt1 | contig 12708 bp, 10 predicted proteins | sample LakEriMetagenome_3_FD_203525 | JGI IMG/M metagenome (GOLD analysis project Ga0315907, IMG submission 203525) | Freshwater fungal communities from buoy surface, Lake Erie, Ohio, United States - Buoy 12 MA123 | ecosystem: Environmental > Aquatic > Freshwater > Lake > Lake biofilm | place: USA...
TATCGTATCAAACTTATTCGTAAACTTAATAATGATAAAGATTATATTCATAAAACTACTAAACCAATTTTAGATAAATATAATATTATTCTCGGCAATGACGGACGATATTTTTAATTTATTTTTTTCCATTTTTTTTAAATTTTAAAAAAATGATATTTAACATCAATTTAAATATTTATTATTAATGTCATTAAATTATATTTTTCATTTGTCTGATTTACATATTAGAAATGGTGATAAACAACAATCACGATATGATGAATATAAATTTGTTTTTGATAATACTATTATTTCAATTAAAAATAAAATTGATGAATTACAAATACAATTTAATGATTATTTAATTATTATAACTGGTGATGTTTTTCATCATAAACATTCAATAGGCAATTTTGGGCTCTTGCTATATAGAACTTTTATCGAACAATTAACAAAAATAGGCAAAGTTATTATTTTTCCAGGCAATCATTGTTTTGTTCAAAATGATGTTGATATGCCAAGTTTATTATATTCTTCTTCATTTCAAATTGATAATTTAATTGTTTTAAATGAAAGTAAATCTTTTATTATTAATAATATTGGATTTTCATATGTTGCAATTAATACAACTTTAGATATTTATAGAAGTTCAGGAAGAATAAGTAATTTACCTGATTTTCCTAAAATTGTAGAAGATGTTAAATATAAAATAGGTTTGTTTCATGGCACATTTGCAAAAGCTAAATTATACAATGGAGAAGAAATAAGAGAAGAAACAAAACCATATCCTCTTGAATGGATTAAAGACTGTGATTTTGATTATCTGCTATTAGGAGATATACATAAACGACAAATATTTAATTATAAAAAAACTATTTGTGGTTATGCTGGAAGTTTAATTATCCAAAATTATGGAGAGGACATTATAGATCATGGTTATTTGCTTTGGAATTTAGAAAATAAGAAAATTGAAGAAATTAATATTTATAATAACATTGGATATATAAATATTAAAGAAAATGAAAAAGGAGAAATATTTATTCGCAAAAATGGCAAATATGAATGTTTGTTGGAAGATACAATAAAAATGAATGCAGATCTTTTTCCAAAAAATCTTGAAATTAAAACTTTTTCAAAAATTAATTTTAATAATTTAAATATCTTATTAAAAAAATTTAATATTAATTTTATCATTATTTCTAAAATTGTTGATAGACTTCAATTATTAGATAATATTACAAGTGAAAATGAAAATATAAATGTCAATGAAATTTCATCATATGTTAATGATGATTATATTTTATCTTATTTTAAAAAAACACTTACATCTGATAAATATGATCTATTATCAATGTTTATAAATAATAAAGATAATATATTGTTTGATGAAATAAATACACTAAATGATTTAATTGTTGAATGTAAAAAAAAGAATTTAGAATTAAAACCATTAATTCAATTATGTAATAAGAATATTGAAATTACTAAATTAAAAAATTCATTTTTAATAAGATATTTGGAATGGGATAGCTTGTTTTGTTATGAAAATAAAAATTGGTTAAATATGAATGATTTAGATGCTAAAACCTTTTTAATTAAAGGTAATAATCGAACCGGTAAGTCATCTATATATGATATAATATTATTATCTATTTGGGGAAGTCATAAAAAAAAGAATATTAATTTAGCCAGTAGTATTATTAATTCTAATAAAAAAAAAGGTTATTCTATTATTGATATTGAAATTAATAATGAAATGTTTAGAATATTTCGTTCTTTTGATAAAACAAAAAAAAGAAATAGTGAAACAAGTTTAACAATTGATACTACAATTTATAAATTTATTAATGATGAAGAGTTGGTAATTTATAAAGATGGTAATGCTAGTTCTAATAAAGTAATTGTTGAAATGTTTGGAAGTTTGGATAGTTTCTTATATTCTTCTATGATTACTCAAAATGTTGATAATGATATTTTAAAATTAGATTATTCTGATACATTACAATTAATTGATAAGTTTAATAATGTTGAATATATATATAATTTACAAACTTTATTTAATACTGCTAATAATAAATATAAAGACTTTAAAAAAACTATTGAAAATAAAAAACAGGTTTATGAAAAACTTCTATCTACAAACAAAATAGAAGAATTAACAGAAGAAGAAATTAAGACAACTAATGATTTAATTTCTAACTTACAAAAACAAAAAGAAGAACTTTTAACAAAATTTAATTCTATTATGATTGATATTAAAAATCCTAAAAATCTTATAATTCTTGATACTGATTATAATAAACTAATAAAAAAATTAGAATATAGAATTGTTGATGAAGATGAATATCAATCCATATTAATTAAATATAATGAACTCAAATATTTATTGAAAGATGTTGATAAATTGAAAGATGATTATAAAAAAGAATATGAAAATGAAATATTAATTGTTATTAATAAACCATGTGAATTATCAATTTTAGAAGATGAAGAAAAGTTCCTAAAACCTTATTTAACTGATAATGATAATAATAATGATAATTATAATATTGATAAAGATATAAATTTATTATCTTCTGAATTAAAAATTAAATTAAATGAACAACAATTGTTAATTTCTTCTAAACCTCCCATCATTAATAAACCTATTAAAGATGAAAAACAATGTATTGCTGAAATTAATAATTATTATAAATCAATTGATGAATTAAATGATTATGTTTCTAGTTATGCAAAGGAAAATAGAAATAATAGTCATGTTAATATTAATGATAATGATAATGTTAATGATAATGTTAATGATAATGTTAATGTTAAAAACATGATTACATATGATGAATATAAATTAAATGAAAAAGAAATTATTAAATTGGAAGAAACAATAAATAAAAATAAATTTGAATTATCTCAAATTGAAACTAATTTTAAATTATGTTTCAAAAAACAACAAGAACAAAATATAATATGCATTAATATTCCATCTATTCCTATTACTTGCAAAACTTCTGCTACTGTTAAACGGTCCTTAAATACAATTAATATTAAAGAAGTTGAGAATAATATTAAGAGAGATGATGAAATTTTAAATAAATATTATGCAATTCAAGATAAGATATCTAAATTGGAATGTGAATTATTAACTTATAAACAAGAATTAATATTATTAGAAACGAAAGACGAATATAAATACAATCCTAAATGTGAATACTGTTGTATGCGTCCATGGGTTAATCGTATTAATGAATTAAATATTATTATTTCTAAATATGAAAATGATATTACTATATTAAATAATAGTATTGAAGATGATGGAAACGATTATTTATATTTATATGAATACAATGAAAAAAATAAAGAAATGAAGGATAAATATTATTTATATAATCAATGGTATGATTATTACAAAAATAAAGAACTGAAAGACAAGACAACAAAAGAATTAAACGAAATCATAGGATCAAAAGACAAATTGATTAAATCTATTATTACATTTGAGGATAAATTAAAAGATTTGAAAGATACTAATCATATATTTAATATTATATCATTTGAATTACATGAAAATCTAATTAATAATGAAAAATATAATAATTGGAATAAATGGAATACTCAATATAATTATATTACAGATAATATTAATAAACTTGAAATAGATATTAATTATAATACTAATATTAAACCTCGAATTATTAAATATAATAAATTGAAGAAATTGTATCATGAATGGGAACATATGAATAAAATTCAATCAATTGTTAGATATCATCATTTTGATGAATATAAAAGACTTATAGATACTTATGATAAGTTTAAAGAATATAATGATCTTGAAGCTTCAAAATCATTGATAAGAGATAAATTAACATTAAATGATGAAATTAAAGATATTGAAAAACAATTAAAATCTCTTAATGATACTTATATTAAAAAATCCACTATGGCTTCTTATAATAATGAAAATAAACAGGCTTATATTAAATTATGTGATATGTATCTTAATATTGATGTTATGTGTGATACATTAGAAGATGTTTTAACATCATTTCAATTATTTAGAATTGAATTGTATGATAAACATATTTTAAATAATTTAACAAATCGCGCAAATCGTATTATTAAAAGTCTTTGTCATAAAGATACTAAATTATTTAAACTGGATTATTATATTAATGTGGTTAAAGATAAAATTCATATTAATTGGCTTATTAATGATGATATAAATAATGAAGAAAAGAAACTTATATCTATTAATCAAGCTTCTGGGTTTCAACATTTCACAATATCATTAGCGTTAAGAATGAGTTTATTTAATAATAAAAATGAAATATTGTGTAATCAAATATTTATTGATGAGGGTTTCGTTAATTTTGATAAACACAATCTTTCAATGGTTCCCGCTTTTCTTAAAAGTTTATTATTATATTTCAATAATGTAATTGTAGTATCTCATATAGATTTAATTCAAGATAATATAGATGAAATCACTGAAATTAAATATAATAAAAATTCTGGTGTATCAGAAATGACTTATAATAGCCAAAAGAAAACAATCACCAAAAAAACAAAAAAATAAAAAACTTATTTAAATATTATTTGGTAGTCTCTTTATATCTCTTCTTTTATAAAACATGATTACCACTAATTAATGATGAACATTCAATAGTTTCTAAATTAAAATAATTTCTAATTATTTTTATTAATTGGCTATAATGCCCACGTCCTTGAACAAATATTTTACACTTAATAGCACAACTTAAATCTAAATCCGCATTACCTGTATTTAAATGTATAGCATTAAATTCTTCAATAACTTTATTTAAATAATCGAATGATAATTTATTACATTCATCATAATCATTAAAAACACCATAACCATAATGACATTTGCTAATAATATATTTTTTAATTTCATCATTATTTATTTTTTTTTTTAAATCATCAATAGGTAGGGGTAGTCTTTCTCTTTCAGCCCATAATTTACCCATTACATCACCTAATCTTAAATGTATTACCATGCTATTATTAATGTCTTTTGGTAATAAATTAATGTTTTCATTTGCATATTTCATTGCTATATTACTAATAATTTTTATAGTTTCATTACGAATATCTATTGATGGATTACCATAATAATAATTTATATATTTTTTTTCAAGAATAAATTTAGCTGCAATTGAATTTGGATAATCATTTAATATTATATTACAATGTTCATGAGTTACATTATCTATTAAAACTAAATCTCCTAATCTATATATATTAAAATATATTTTTTTATTTTCATCACTATTATCTAGATATGTAATATAGCTCATTTAAAAAATACTTATTAATATAATATTAGTATCTTTAAATACACAAAGAATATTTTAATGAAGTTAAAAAAAAAATAAATATAATGTTCCTCCTAAATTACGACTTTTAATTGATAATAAAAATAAAATCAATAAATTATTTTTATAACTATTGCTTTAATATTTGTTAATGAAAAAAGCATTAAGATTTTAAAATATTGTGTTATTTTTTTTGTTTTTTTAATATAATTATATAATTATGTTGATATCATCTATTTTTAGCGATTTTATAAATTGCAAACCAAATAAAGGGATTTTACATATAGGGGCTCATATGTGTGAAGAAAAACAATTTTATAATAATAATGGTATTCGTGATGATAATATATTATGGATTGAAGCAAATAGTGATCTTATTAATCCAGAACAAAAAAATATATTTAATGCAGTCATTAGCAATGAAGACGATGAAATAGTTAATTTTATAATAACTAATAATATACAATCATCATCAATATTAGAATTATATAAATATTTAGAAGAATATCCCGATGTAATAGAAATTGAAAGAAGACAACTTAAAACAATTTCTTTAAACACTTTATATGAAATTAATAATATTCCTTATGATAGATATGATTTTATTAACCTTGATATACAAGGTATGGAATTAAAAGTATTAAAAGGTGCTGATAAAATTCTTCCAAATGTTAAATCAATTTATACAAAAATATCAACAAAAGAATTATATAAAAATGGTGCATTACTTCCAGAATTAGATGAATTCTTGGAAAAAAACGGTTTTAAACGAATATCAATAAGTATGACGCAACATTATTGGGGAGATGCTTTATATATTAAAGAATAAATAATTCAGTTCAACTTTTATTATAAAAAATGATAAAGTACCAATAATTTAAATTTCGCAATATTCAAACATTTTATTATATTTATCTTTAAGAATTTTTATTATTTGAGGTCGTTCATAAATAATAACTTTATTTTTATTATTAGCTAATAATATTGCTAATTTTAATTTTTGTGATTGTTCTAAAATATCTGAGCTATCTTTATAAGTAATGTATTTAAATATGATTGGTTCTTTTGATTGTTTAAGTTTTTCATATTCATATAATAAATGATTATCATTATTAATATCATTAATATTGCATATTTCAAAATCAAAATTATTTAATTTTGTATATTCAAATAATGCTTTATTATCTCTTGGCAAACATGGACCACCAAAACCATACCCATATTTAAAATATTTATTGCCAATTCTTGTATCACTACCAATAGCATTTAAAACAATATTAGGATCATAATTTTTATCAGATATAAAATCACCAATTAAATTAGCATATGTAATTTTAGTAGTAATAAAACAATTAATTGCTAATTTAGTAACCTCAGCTTCAAATAATTTCATAATTTTATATTTGCCATTATCATTATCATTATCATTATCATTGCCATTATCATTATCATTGCCAATAATTTTATTATAAATGCTAATAATTTTATTGCTATTTTCTAAATTATCATTATCATCAATTCCTATTAAAATAATATCAGGATTAATGATATTGTCAATAATATTTCCTTGTGCAATAAATGATGGATTATAACATAAAGTAAAATTATTGGATTTTAATTTATCTTTAATAGTATTGCAGTATTCAGGAATAACAGTAGAATTAATTAATATAATTTTATTTGTTTTGTTTTCAAATTTCAAAGTTTCTTCAATAAAATTATTGATATATTCATGATTATATAAACCATTATCTAAAGAAGGTGTTTGAATAAATGTAAATATAATATCACAATTTTTATAAATATCATTCAAATCATATGATAAAATTAGGTTTGATTTATATTTATTAATTAAATCATTTAATCCAGGTTCAATATAATTATAAGTATTATTTTTGATAGTATCTATAATATTAGTATTAATATCATAAACATAAACTTTATAATTTGCTTTAGCTAATATAATTGAATAACAAATGCCCAATTTACCAATTCCAACTACACCAATATTTAAAGACATTTATTTTAATTATTAGTTAATTGCTTTATATTAATTAATATAAAGGTATATATAAAATTGTATCTATTATAAAAATGAGTATTGAAAAAATAAAAGAATATTGGAATAATAAACCTTGCAATATAAATCATTCATCTTCTGAATTTGGATCACAACAATATTTTGATGAAATAGAAAAAAAGAAATATTTTGTTGAACCTCATATTAAAGAATTTGCAAATTTTGATAAATGGAAAGATAAAGAGGTTCTTGAATTGGGTTGTGGCATTGGAACAGATAGTATTAATTTTGCAAGAGCAGGTGCAAAATTAACTATAATTGAATTATCAGATAAATCATTGGAAATATGCAAAAGACGATTTGAAGTATATAATTTAAAAGCAACTTTTATTTGTGGAAATATTGAAAACATAAGCGAATATATAAATGATGATAAAAAATTTGATTTAATATATTCATTTGGTGTTATTCACCATACAGTGGAACCTAAAAAAGTTATTAACAATGTATATAATTTTTTAAAAGAAGATGGGGAATTTAGATTTATGGTATATTCAAAAATATCATATAAATTATTTTGGTTAATGATGGAAAATAATATAACAGATCTATCAGAAGGATTTAAATTTATTTGCGAACAATCAGAAGCACAAGAAAATTGCCCAATGACATATATTTATGATTTTGATGATATTAAAAACGATTTATTAGATGATAGATTTGAAATAATAAAAATTTGGAAAGATCATATATTTACATATGATATTCCCAATTATAAAAATAATATATATATCAAAGATAAATATTGGAAAAATATTCCAAATAATGAAATTGAAAAAATGAGTAAAGATTTAGGATGGCATACATTAATTATATCAAAATTATCAAGAAATTAATTATTTAAAGTTAATATATTTTATACATATTAAGTAATGAAGCTATTATTTAATACCACTGATTATGAAGAAACAATTAATTATGCTTTAAAAAATCTAAATAATAATAATAATAATAATAATTCTGTGATATTTCATTGTTTTTGGCATGGTATATTAAATGAAAAACATTTATATTCAATATTATCTTGTTATTATTTTAATATTTATAATAATAATAATAATAAAATAATTTTATGGTTAGAAAATAATATTCCAAATTATTATAATATAGAAATTAAAAAATACGCGGAGATAAGAACATTTTCATTAATTGATGAACTAAAAGAAACACAATTTATGAATAATATTAACTATCAATCATATAATTTATCATTATATAGTGATGTTGTAAGATATGTATTATTATATAATTATGGCGGTGTTTGGTTTGATTTAGATTGTTTATTTTTAAGATGTTTTAATCCTTTATTTAATAATTTTTCAAATGATATTTGCGTATATCAATGGGCAAATATAAATTTTCCTAATGGTGCGATATATATTTCTTTAGAACCAAAATCTGATAAAATGAAAAAAAATATATTATTTATAATTGAAAGAAATAGAGGTTGGGGATTTGAAGAGGCAAATTTAACATATGATTTAAATTTAGATTTATTAGTTTTACCATGTAGCTGGTTTGATGCTTCTTGGATTTCCAATCCATTAAAATTATCATTTAATGATTTTTTTATTAATACAACAATTGATTATAATTTTGATAATTTTTTTAAAGGTGCATTTGTTTATCATTGGCATAATAAATGGAATAATAAAATAGAAGATTATAGTCCTTGCAAAAGATTAATTAATATAATTATATATTCTATTCATGAAAATGATTAATTAAAGCAACTAACAAAAATTTGACGGTTCTTTAAATATTTCATTATATTGCAAATAATAATTAAATATTTAAAGTTATAAATTATATTAAAAATTAGTAATGCAATTTATTTATTATTATAATAGTAATCAGCCAATACAAATATCAGATAATACAAAAAAAATTGCAAATACATCTTTTTTAGATAATGGATCATTATGGGAATATAATTCAATTATATTTTTTTTTGATTTAATTCCAAAAGATAAATCCGTTAATATTGTTGATATTGGTGCTAATGTTGGTTTATATTCTTTATATGCAAAATATTTACCAAATGCGCATTTTTATAGTTTTGAACCATTTGATATTAATTATAATTTATTAAATGAAAATATATTGTTAAATAATATAACTAATATAAATACTTATAAAATAGCATTAGGAGAAAAAGAATGTAAATCAATATTAAATACTTGCATATCTCATAATGGATTACATACAATGGGAGATAATCCATTAAGATTTAATGATATTAAGCCAGTAGAAATTGATGTTAATACATTAGACAATATTTTTTTTAATAATAATATAACAGTTGATTATATTAAAATTGATACAGAAGGATATGAATATTATATATTAAAAGGTGGTGAAAATACAATTAAAAAAAATAAACCAATTATTCAATTAGAATATAATGTAACTAATATGAAACAATGTAATATAACACCAAAACAATTAATGAATTATATTAATAATGAATTAAACTACAAAATATATAATTTAACAGATGAAGAATTAATAATAATACCAAATTAATTTACTATCATACATCTATGATATAAACATTTTTCAATTCTTGCTTCTGAATATAATTTATTTTTTTTAACTAATAAACTAAATACGCTTTGATCATGTCTATGATCTATAAATGTTGGATGATTAGGTATTATAGAAGGTGTATCGTCAATATTATGATACTCGCAGGCATAGCTATAAATAGAATTTATTAATTCTCTAGTTTCTTTACAAACATATATTAATTGAGCATGAGCATAAAATTGATTATCAAATATTGATTTATCATTTTCCATATTTAATTTATATATTAAATCAGATTTATTAAAATTAATTTCTGGAGCTGCATTAGTATAATCATAAGAAAACAATATTTTTTTTTCTTTAACAATATCTATATATTTTAATAAATGTTCTTTTTCTTCTATTATTACTCTTGATTGACTATCTAAATATAAAATAATATCACCATCGTTTAAATTATCCATTGTTTTTTTGATCAAATATGGTTTCCATATCCAATATCCAAATCCTCTTTTATTGTTTAAAATAAAATCTTCATGTTGTTTCCAAAATGTAGTATCATTTATTAAATCATTTGAAGTATATAATTTAATTTCATCAAAAATATTTAAATTATTAACTTGATTAGTCAATAATGAAGCATAATATATATGTGGTCTATATGGATCATTATGACTTCCAAATGTTAAAAATACTTTTTTCATTTATATATATAAAAAGTTTTAATAACTCCTTTATATATATTTAAATATATTATCTAATTTCATAAATTGAATTTTATTTTTACTAGAAATTATTTTAAATAAATGATCTAAAAATGTATTTGAATTTATATGAGTTCCTATTCCATTTGGACAATATAGATCATCATTATCATGTATAACAATTATTGTTTTATTTTCTAAGAAAATGCAATTATAATAAAATGAAGGATCATATAATATTATTATAATTTTAGCATTATTAATAACAGACAAATTATTTTTAATATTTTCATTGTTAATAAAACAGACATCATTAGCATTTGCATTCATTTTTATTTTTTTTATAGTTTCGTTATTATGATCGAAATTAATAAATGCATAATTATATTTATTAACATCATGATTTAGATTGTTTTTGATATGATTAATGTAATTAATAAGAAATTTATTATAATAGTTGTCATGCTGTAGATAATGAATATAATAATTTGAATAAATTTTAGGTGAATAGCAAATATTATTATAATTATCTATTTCATTAACAATTTCATTATCAACATTAAAATAATGAAGTAACTCTTTGATATCATAATTTTTAATCTTAGTAAGAATTTTGATATTTGGATTATTTTTATTCAAATCTTTTAAAAGACTAATAAATATAAAGCTTTCAAATATCCAATATCCAAAATCTCGTGATGCATTGCTATCTAAAATGAAATAATATGATTTGTTTTTTTTATAATTATTATTGTCATTATCAGTATTTTTAGTAAAAAGAACATCTATAGTAGGAAACTTATATTTATAATCAATCACATTTTCATTTTCATTAATATCCATATTTAATTACTTATAAAAATATCAAATTTTCTTATATAAAAATTAAAAGAAAAATATTATTTAATAAAATGTATATAACTTATAATCATTTAAATCCTTGTAATATTGTGAAATCATTAGAAGGTATTGGATCTCAATATAGAAAAATTATAAGTGTATATTCTGTTGCTAAAAAAAATAATTTGAAATATATTCATATTCCTATTCGAGTTGGTCATAATTATGATAATGATAAAGATTGGGATGAAAAATGGGATCGTTTTTTTAATTTTAAAAAAGTTGCTAATAATGATGAACTTAATATTGATATTGACAAACTCAATAATCTAGACAAATATTTTATTACAGAAAATACAACAACTGAAACAATGTTAAATAATAATAAGCCAAATTCATTATATTTATATTTTCATACATTTGACATCTTTTATAAAGACCCTGAATATTATTTTAAAGATATTCAAAATGATTTAATAAATGCTTATGATGAAACTAACAATCACAGAACATTGATTTATGACAAAAATAAAACAAGTATAGCAATTCATATACGTGTTTATAATGAATATGATAATGAAGGAGAATATGAAAAATATTCGGAAAATATTCCAACGGAACAAAGATATTATTTTAATGCTGATATGTATATAAATTTGATAGATCAATTAAAAGCTAAATACACAAATCATGATATTCATATATTTTCACAGGAAAAATATTTTGATATTAAATTCAAAAAATTGAGAGATGTCAAAGATATTCAATTGCATTTTGATGATATTGATGTATTTGACACCTTTCATCATTTATCTAAAGCAGATGTCTTAGTTATGGCTTGTAGCACATTTTCAATAATAGCCGCCTATTATAATAAAAATACAATAATACATTTACCATTTTTTAAACCAGTATTGAAATCGTGGATTGTTTATAATAATGGCGTATCATTATTATAAAAAAAAGAAAATTTAATTATAACCAGGTGTGCAATTGAATATATAATAATGCAATCTTTCTACATCATAACCTTCTAAAGGACAAATATCATATTCTAATATTTTAACAATATTTTCATAAAAATTTTTTGTTCTGCTTAAAATGCTTTCTTTCGAAACAATAAATTGGGCACCTGCTCCAAATATGCAAATTGTATTAGGATGTATTTTTGTTCCAAATATTTTATAAATTGTTTCAAATATATTTGCACATTGATAATATAAATTTTTTTCATTATTTA
>Ga0315907_10006231_pt1 | contig 12707 bp, 11 predicted proteins | sample LakEriMetagenome_3_FD_203525 | JGI IMG/M metagenome (GOLD analysis project Ga0315907, IMG submission 203525) | Freshwater fungal communities from buoy surface, Lake Erie, Ohio, United States - Buoy 12 MA123 | ecosystem: Environmental > Aquatic > Freshwater > Lake > Lake biofilm | place: USA...
GGACGAAGAGTTGATTTCAGAAATACGATCATCATCATGACTTCCAACATTGGGGTGCGTGACTTGAAGGACTTTGGTGCGGGCATTGGCTTTGCCAATCGTGCCAAGGCGGACAACATGGACGAGATCATGAAGTCTACTATCCAGTCTGCTTTGAAGAAGGCTTTCAGTCCGGAATTCTTAAACCGTTTGGACGATGTGGTCGTATTCAACTCCTTGAGCAAGGAAGATATCTTCAAGATCATCGATATCAGCTTGGGCAAGTTGTTTCACCGAATCACGGATTTGGGTTACAAAATCGAACTTACGGAGAAGGCAAAAGACTTCTTGGCCAACAAAGGGTACGACCAGCAGTATGGTGCCAGACCTTTGAATCGCGCGATCCAAAAGTACTTGGAAGATGCCATTGCGGAAGAGATTTTGAAGGGTGATTTGTCTGAGGGTGATGTGATCACGGCCGATTATGCCGATGAAGCTACAGAGCTGACGCTTTCGGTAAGGAAAAAAGAGAAAGCAGATTAAGAATTGATCACGGTCAACAGACCACAGTCGACAGCCAATTCGTGTTGTGACTGGGTTTAGAATCAAAAGCAGCTCATCAAGAAAAAATAATTAGTAAGTAAAAGAGCCTTGGGACAAGTTGTCTCAAGGCTCTTTTTTTGTTCTGCATTTGTTGGGATTAAATTCCTTCAAATAAAACAAAGGATTCCAAGTAGGTCGGCAGAAGGGTATTCCATCCCAGTTCCTGCTTGAGTTTGTAGGCCAGTGCCTCCCCACTTTTTTCTTCCCCGTGCACCACAAAGGTGTATTTCGGTTTCTCTGTAAATCCCTCCGCCCAGTCCATCAGTTCCTCCTGGTCTGCATGTGCAGAGAGCCCTTCGATGGGATATACCTTTGCTCGAACCGGAACTTCCTCTCCGTAGATGCGGATGCTGGGATCTCCATCCAATAGTCTTCTACCACGCGTTTCTTGGGCTTGGTAACCGACAATAATCACCCCATTTTTTTCATTGGGAAGGTGGTGGAAGAGGTGGTGTAGGATCCGACCGCCCGTGGCCATGCCGCTGGCGGAAATGATAATCGCTTTCCCCTCAAAAGTGTTGAGGGACATGGACTCCTCTTTTTTCTGAAAATAATGCAGGTGGGGGTGCTTAAATGCATGTTCATCTTCCTGAAGCATGGCACCCAGTCGGTGGTCATTGCTGAAGTCTAGGTACAGTTTGGTGGCATCGATGGCCATGGGGCTATCGGTGAAGATGGGAACTTTGGGGATTTTCCCTTTCTCCATCAATTGGTAGAGATGGTAGAGGAGGAGTTGGGTGCGCCCTACGGCAAAGGCAGGGATGATGACCAATCCGCCCCGGTCAAAGGTATCTCGAATGGCGCGGGCCATTTCTTCTTCGGGCTTAAGCACCGATGATTTTCGGTCGCCATAGGTGGATTCGATCCAGAGGATGTCCGCTTTTGGAATTCGGGTGGGAGGGAATAGGAGTGGATCCTTGTATCGTCCCAAATCACCAGAAAATACCAGACGTTTGGTTTGGTGTTCTCCTTGAATCAGGAATTTGACGATGGAGGCACCCAGTATGTGACCGGCGTGGAAAAAGGTAACCGTCACCGCAGGATGTATGGAGAATGGTTTTTCGAAGGGCTGCGGTACGAACTGTGGAAAAACAGCCTCTGCATCCGCTTTGGTGTAGAGGGGCTGGGGATCCTCGTGTCTGGAATAGCCTTTTTTGCGTGCATATTCTGCTTCTTCCTCCTGGAGTTTCCCGGAGTCCAACAGCAAAATTTTTGCAAGTTCGGCCGTGGCTTCCGTGCAATAAATCGGTCCCTTAAACCCTTGCTGAACCAATCGAGGCAAGTAGCCGATGTGGTCCAAGTGTGCATGGGTGAGCACCACCGCTTCCAATTCATTTAGAGGCATCGGAAATTTATCCCAGTTCAGTTCTCGAAGTTTTCTCCCGCCTTGAAACAATCCGCAGTCGACTAGGAATTCGAAATCTCCCAAGTCAATCAAGTATTTGGAACCGGTAACTACCCCGGCTCCTCCTAAAAATTTAGCCGTAACATCCATGATCTAAAAGTTTTTTAGAAGGTACAACAAAAAGTAGTCCCGTCCCATCCCGCACTTGCGGGACGGGACGGGACCACCTAAATCAACCTTAATCTAAACTGTAGGTAGCTACTTAGTTTTCCTTCAAGAAATAGGCATCCTTGAGTTTTGCTTTGCTTAGGCTATCCTTTTGCACCTTGGTAATGGAGTCAAGTTGTGCTTTTTCAGATTCAAAAGAATCCCAATCGCGTCGCTCTCCCTTGATTTCTGGGCAAGTGAGGCAGGTAAGTCCTGCTTCATTAAATACCCAGATGGCTTCTGGACGGACATCCTCCCACTCGTATCCATTGTTGTAGATGGTGTTTTCCAAAATTTCCAACAAGCTATCGTCCATGATAAAGGGCTTGTCGTAAGGAATTGCCAAGCTTAGGTTTAGCTTTTGATCCCGAAACGCACCCAAGGTTTTCAAATCAAATCCCCTTTCAAAGGTGATTACGGAATCTTTCACTGAATAGGAATAGGCGATCTTTTTGATGTTTTCTTGAGCTTGTTTCTTGCTTTGTCCTCGGGAGAAGTACTCTTGATTGAGTGAAGGGATGCTGTCTTCCGTACCCTTAAGTTCAAGTACGACGCGTTGGTAAAACTCTTCTTCTACTTCTCGGTCTTCTACAGTTAGGAATAGTACCCCTTGACCTATAGCAAGTGGGGTGTTGGTTATCAGACGATCTTCCTCTTTGAACTTAGCAAGTACTCGGGGAACTTGAAATCCTACCGTTCCGATACACATCAGCCATAGTGCCAGCGCGACTAAGCCAAATTTGCTACCCACTAAATTTTTCTTGGACAAGACACTCAATCCTAACATGAGGATCACTATTCCAGGAATCGCAAGGAGACCTAGGCCAGCTGCGGCGAGTCCAGTAGGGATTAATTCAGTGACCATTTCTAAGGGAAATACATCCGTGGTCCCGTAATAAATGGGATCAATAATTCCTAAGTATAGCGAGAAGGCGACCAAGGGCGCACCTACTAGCACGATACCAAAAATGAAAATAATCAACCCAAAAAAGACGCGCAGTAGGGTAAGTAAGAATTTGCCCAAGGAACCTAAGGCAGAGCCTAGGGCTTCAATCACCTGTCCCAATACTCGGAATGGGGTCATGACGACCTTTTTGATGGTGGATTCAAAGGGTGTTTCAGGTGCTGGCGGAACAGGATTGATCGTTTCCTTAAGTGTGGAGTCGATGCTATCCAAGGTAATTTCTCCTCCCTTCATTTTGATGCGCTCCGTGATTGAACTTGCTACTGGAGTAATGATCCAAAGAATGAGGTAAATCACGACCCCTGATCCTCCAGCAAAAGTGAGAAATACAAATGCGAGACGAGTATAAAGTTCCTTTATTCCAAAGTAGGCAGAAAGCCCACTGGCTACACCTCCAAGAACTTTATCGTCTGGGTTTCGAAATAGTTTTTTGATTTCTTTATCTTCTTCTTGGGTATGGGATACCGGAAGAATCACCCACAAGACGATGTAGGCGATTACCGCAAGTGCCCCAAATCCAAAGTTGACCTGAACCCAGCCAAAGGGATTGAAATCAAACAAATCAAAATTGATGTTTCCGGTAAATAGCAGGAGAATGGCAATCAATCGGATCCAAAGTGCATCGATGGCAAAATAGTGGGCAATGCCAGCACAAACCCCACCCAAGATCTTTTTGGATTCCAGGCGCATGAGTTTTTTGTATCCGCCAGCGGCTGAACTTGGTGGAGTCACATACTTGTAGAAGTCATCTGCAGCGGGAGCTTCTTCTTCATTAGCTTCCTGCTTTTCTTCCAAGGCGCTGAAATCCGCAATGGTCCCCATTTTTTCAATCAGTCGAGCCACATTTTCTGCAGTGATCACCTGATTGTTATTTTTTAAATAGGAAAGAAAGATTTCTGCAATGCGATTTTCGATGTCGGAAATGATCTCTTTGCTATCGGAGTACCCAGAAAAATGCGTATTGATGCTTTCTAGGTAGTTTTTGAGGGTGTCGTATCCATCTTCTTCGATATGGAATAAAATACCGCTGATGTTGATGCTAAGTGTCTTTTTCATGAGTTTTTCGAAGGAGAAGGGGATTTCTTTTTAGTGATTTGAGTGATGGATTGAACCAATCCTTTCCATGTAGTGGCGAGGCTTTTCAAGGCGATTTGACCTTCCTCCGTGATGGAATAATATTTTCTGGGTGGGCCTGCGTCGGATTCTACCCAGCGGTAACTGACGAGTTCCGCGGATTTGAGCCTGTTGAGCAGGGGGTACAGGGTACCTTCTACGACGATCATCTGAGCTTGCGTGAGCTCATCGATTAGGTCAGAGGTATAGACTTCCCCCCTCGAGATAATGTGCAATACGCAGTACTCCAGGAGTCCTTTGCGCATTTGTACTTCGGTGTTGGTTAGATTCATAAGGGTAGTAAATGGGTCCTGCTCTGGCAGGAAGTTGGTTACTCGTTACCAACTAAAAGAAAAAGTAGTACCAAATTTTTACTAGAGTACCTTGTATAACCTAATTCTAGGTGATCCATCCCCAAATTTTTTTCTGAAAAATTGCTAAACACTTGATTTTTAGGTGTTTTTAATGTATCTTATTCTATTGATTCCACCTCAATTTTTATTCTGATTTATTTTTTTGGTGTTTAAGGCCTCGCGATGTTGTTCACCTTTAGCACAACAAAGTGACCGAAAATGTACATTTTTTGAATTCAATACCTTGGCATTCTGACCTGCTAGAATGCAGTTCCAGTAGCTTTAGTTATCCGCATCGCTTTCTTTTTTTAGTGTGTTCTACCCATTTTTTTCACGGAGTTCCCCTCCGCTAACGCAACTTACAGATGAGATTTTATTCTTTTTTTCTACTTTTTTGGATTGGGCTGTGCCTTCCAACCTTCGCCCAAGACTCGCCTTGGTTTCGGTATGACCTGACCTATTACAAAATTCAAACGGCTGCTACCGGGATCTACCGAATTCCAGCCAGCAGTTTGGCTGTTCTGGGCATTCCTCTCAAACGACTAGACCCCCGCTACCTGAGGCTCTACCACCGAGGAAAAGAAGTAGCCGTTTGGGTAGCCGGAGAGGAGGATGGTCGACTTGATTCGGAGGATTACCTTGATTTTTTAGGGTTAAAAAACGACGGGACCTTAGACCAAAAGCTGTTTCGCGAAGGTCTAGCTCTTCCAAATCCCTACACGAATACCCATTCGGACACCAGCGCTTTTTTTCTAGCCTACACCCCAGCCGAGCGAGGCAAGCGGATGGAGTTGCGGGCGCTGCCTACGGTAACTATTCCGTATGCAACTTCTTTTCGAAGGGAAGAGGTACAAGTCTTTTCCAACAACTATTCCTTAGGCAAAACCCTAAGCTGGGGCCTCCGAAGTACAGCATTTGAGAATGGGGAGGGCTGGATGGGTCCGGTAATCGTTCCGAATATTCAATTGGAATTTCATCTGAGTTCCTATTCCATATCCGAAGTGGGAGCGCTTTCCTTGGAACTCGGTTGGGTCGGTCGCTCAGCCCAGATCCATGATCCACAACTTTGGCTGGGTACTGCGACTTCAGTCCTTAGACCGCTTCCTAGCCTCAGATTTTCTGGATTTGAATCCCTTCGGCAGCATATTCCATTAATTGATGCAGACATTCGGGATGGAAAAATTCAGCTCCACCTCGCTCCAAAAGCGGAGGCGAAAGGGGACTATTTTTCGCTGGCCTTCGCCAAACTGAGTTACCAGCTCCCTCTAGGATCCGCTAAAAATGACGGTAGCCCCATTTTCTTTCCTGCCAGCCCATTGCAAGCAAAAATTAGATTAACTGCTGCCTCTTTTATCGCCTACGAAGGAGAGGATCCACACCAACTCCAAAAAGTAGCAGTCCTGCAGCAGGGGGACTCCCTGAATTTTCAAGCAGGAATCCCAGAACGGGAAAGTAAGGTCTGGCTGCTCCCCGAAGAGCAGGTGATTCTGGTGAAGGAATTGCAGCCCATTCGGTTTCGGGATTATCGAACTTTGGCGGCAAACTACCTCTTGGTCGGGCATCGGCAATTGGAGCAGCCTTCGCTGCAGCATGCCAACCCGCTTCAGGCCTATGCAAGCTATCGAGCCTCCGCTGCCGGTGGCAGTTTTGATACCCTGGTGCTGCGAATGGAGGAATTGTACGATCAATTTGCCTTTGGGGAACGGACGCCTTGGGCATTGCATGCATATTTAAAGTTCTATTGGCCGATCCATCGTCCCCAGTTCTTGTTGTTGGCAGGTAGATCCATAGCCCCTTTTGCACAAGTATGGGTAGAAAATTCCTCGGTCTTCTACCGAAACGCTCCTCAATCCTTTGAATTTCAAGACCTAGTTCCGGCTGCGGGTTTCCCTGCCTCTGATTCCTACTTTGTGAAAGGGCTGCAGCTAGGGGAGCCCGAATTATCGGCGATGGCGGTAGGGCGCATTCCTTCCAAGAGCTCCCAGGATCTTTCCAATTACTTGGATAAAGTGATTGAACAGGAAAGTTGGAAGGTAGAAAGGCCTCAACGAATCCTCCATCTCGTAGGAGGGATGAATCCTGCGGAGCTGGCTCGGCACGATAGCTATCTGGCGGGCTTTGCGGCGCTAGCAAAAAGTGGATTGCCTGAACTGGAGGTGACTACGTATAAAAAAGACACGATTGCCGAGATCCAGCGGATCGATTTGAGCAAGGACCTCAACGCGGGTGTTTCGCTGATCACCTACTTTGGGCATGGATCCTTGTCCTCCAACGAACTGGATTTTGGATATGTCTCCGATCCCAACTTTAGCTATGCCAATGCGGGAAAGTATCCTCTGCTGCTGATCAATGGTTGTGAATACAGCAATGCCTTTGGTCCAAGCTATAGTCAAGGGGAGGATTGGCTGCTGACGCCGAAGAAAGGAGCCATTGGGGTGCTTTCAACTTCTTCCTTGGGGGTGGATCTTTTGCTCAAGCGCTACACAGAAATCTGGTACAAGCAGCTGTTTGCAGTTGAGTCAGCGGCGAAGCCACTCAGCCTTGGAGAAGTCATGCTTCGAACTGAGCGGGAGTTTTTGCTTCGCTACGGTCCAAGTTTGGAACATCAAGCGCAGCTGTCTCAATACCTGCTTTTGGGCGATCCAGCGGTACAGATTTTGCGTAATACGCAGCGGTAATCCAATTTAGTTAGATTTAGGGGTTTTGGGGTGGCTGACTTTTGCAGAGCTGATTTTAGGTCGCCGGCGTTTACCGGATTTCCTGCCCAAAAGTCAGCAGGTTGTGATCTGGATCTAAGAGCGAAAATTCCCGCATGCCCCAAGGTTTGGTTTCCAAGGGTCCATTGGGATGGATGGCCACCTTCCGCTCCAAAAAGTACTGGTAAAGCTTGTCAATTTCTGCTGTTCTCAGGTAGACCTGTCCGTAGTTTTGAAGAGCGTTCAATCCTGGAAAAAGAAAAAAATGGAGTTCAATCGCATCCTTTTTCACCATCAGGTAATCGGGGTAATCATGGGTTCCCAGCAGTTCAAATCCCAACTGCTCCAGGTAGTAGGCCTTGGTGATAGCTTTGTTGCGCATGGGCAACTTGGGGACGATGCTTTGAATCATGATTTGGGGTTTTTCTTGTTCCAAAAATGCCAAATTCCCCAGATGCTTCCAACAAGTAGCAGTCCAAGGATCAGCCAATCCTGAGGATCTTTCATAGAGGCTTGTGCATCCAAAAAAGACTGGGCTGCCATCCCTGAAGCGAATGCTAGGATGGTTCGAGGGAGCATGCCTGGGAGTCCAAAGCGAATGATTTTTGAAAGGGGAATTCCTAAAGAGGCAAACAGAAAATTGGAAATCGCGAAGGGAATGAGTGGACTGATTCGTACAAAAAACACCAATCCTGCTGGCTGTTCGATTCGTTTTTCGATTTCCTCCTGCAAATTCGGGTGGCGTGCATACAGGATCGTTCTGAAGTCTGCATTGAGCCATTTTCCCAGCGAATACCCCAGAACATTGGCAAGGAGGTAGGCGATCACGAGATGAGGAAATACGGTCCATCCCCAAAAGAAGCCTGAGGCAAGTGCAGTAAAGGTGGTGGGGAGGAAGGCTAGCCCAACGAGGAGGGTGAGGACTAGGATCAGGAGAACTTGTTCCCCAACTCCCGCCACTGCAATCCGCTCCAGTTCCTGGTACCGTGTGCTGAGAAACAGCGAACCCAGGAGGGGAACAAAGCTCACCCAGATCCAGCCTAGTGTGGTGCCAGGATGGCTGCGGAAGTAGCTGCCCAAGTCCTTGAAAATGCTGTCCTTTTTTGTCATCTTTGACTCGCTTTTGAAGTAAAAGCCAGCAAGTTTAGCACCTAGTATTGGAATTGTGCGCATTTATCCAAAATAGGTTTTGAATTCTATGTAAACCCAACCCTCCTAAATTCACTTTAGATGAAATTTGGTACCAAAGCCATTCACGCGGGCGTAGCTCCGGATCCTTCCACAGGAGCCATCATGACTCCTATTTTTCAAACCTCCACGTACGTTCAAAAATCTCCTGGAGATCACCTTGGCTACGAGTATAGCCGTACGCACAATCCTACCCGAACGGCTTTGCAGCAAAGTTTGGCCGCTTTAGAAAACGGAAAGCATGGCATTTGCTTCTCTTCTGGTCTGGGCGCTATCGATTCAGTAGTAAAGCTATTTAACCCTGGAGACGAGATTATCTCCACCAATGACTTGTATGGCGGTACCTACCGCTTGTTTACCAAGGTATTTGAGCGCTACGGCATCAAATTCCATTTTGTGTCCATGGCAGATCCAGAGGCACTTTCTTCGCTAGTTAATGAGCGTACCAAGATGGTTTGGGTAGAGACCCCGACCAACCCGATGATGAACATCATCGACCTAAAAGCCATGGCTCGCTTTTCGAAGAAGCATGGTTTGCTGCTTGCGGTGGACAATACCTTCGCCTCGCCTTACCTACAGAATCCACTAGATCTGGGTGCTGACATTGTAATGCATTCCGTGACCAAGTATTTGGGTGGCCACTCGGATGTGGTGATGGGAGCTTTGATCGTGAATGACGATGAACTAGCTGCTCGCCTGGTCTTCTTGCAAAATGCCTGTGGAGCCACTCCAGGTCCTCAGGACTGTTTCTTGGTGCTGCGGGGCATCAAAACCCTCCATCTCCGTATGGAGCGGCACTGCCAAAATGGAAAAGTGATTGCTGAGTATTTGAAAACACATCCTAAGGTTGCCAAGGTGTATTGGCCTGGCTTTGAAGATCATCCCAACCACCAAGTAGCCAAGGATCAAATGCGTGATTTTGGCGGGATGATTTCCTTTACGTTGGTAGGCAATAAATTGTCCGATGCGAAAGTGGTGATGGAAAACTTCCGCCTCTTTGCTCTTGCAGAATCCTTGGGAGGTGTGGAATCCCTTTGCGGCCATCCTGCCACGATGACCCATGCCTCTATCCCGAAGGAAGAGCGTGAAAAAGTTGGCTTGGTCGATTCCTTGATCCGACTCAGTGTAGGTGTGGAGGATGTCGAAGACCTCAAAAAAGACCTGGCGGATGCACTCGATAAAATATAAGCGAAGGTAAAAAGCCATCCCAACCCCAGTAGAAAATCTCGTACTGGGGTTATTTTTTGAAAATAAAGTAATTAGTCTGAAACTTTGGTAGCGTTATTTTCTAGGAGCATTCTGGATGTAAGACCCCGAGTTATCGTGTAAAGTGGTTCAATTGCTATGGTCCGTAATCAAGGGAGCTAAAAAAATATTGCGGAGTAACTTTTCCATCATTTGCCAGCAAATTCTTGACCCCATTGATGTAAAGACACAATACTTGGCAATAATTTTTCACCTTTAGTTTTCAGAGTGTATTCAACAGTGGGTGGAACAGTGGCAAATACTTCCCTTGAAATTATCCCATTGGCCTCCATATTTTTCAATTCTTTGACGAGCATTCTTGTATTTATCCCTTCCACACTCCTTTCCAATTCTTTAAACCGCATCTTGCCTTTTGACAAGATGTAGATGATTGGCATAGCCCATTTCCCACCAATTACATCTAACACTTCTTTTAGACTACAGGTTTTTTCAGAAACAGTGATTTTATTTTTCTTCATAACACCTTGATTTCGTTCATTGCTTTACGATAGGTTACTACTATACAATAGTGTAACTACTTGCAAAAATAAAGTATTGAAAGTAAGTTCCGCTCTGATTTTTAAAAAAAATGAAAATGAAATTATTAAAGCCAACTAAAATAGGGGCCAAAACATTGAATAACAGTATGGCTATGGCACCGATGACACGTAGTAGAGCCACAAACGAAGGAATTGTTGGCGATTCTACTGTTCTATATTATACCCAGCGGGTAAGTGCGGGTTTGTTAATTAGTGAGGCAATCAACATTTCCAAAGAAGCTAAGGGAAGTCCTTTTACTCCTGGAATTTATTCAAATGATCAAGTAATGGCATGGAAAAAAGTGACCAATGCTGTTCATGAAAATAGAGGGGTAATCTATGCTCAACTTTGGCACACTGGTCGGGTGGGACATTCCCTTGTAAAAGGCGGTGAGCTACCAGTAGCCCCTTCAGCTGTGGCAATTGAAGGACAGCAACACTTCACTATGGAAGGAATAAAAGCCTATGAAATTCCTCACCCATTAACCATAGAAGAAATAAAAAAAATAGTTCAAGCGTATAAGCAAGCGGCCATTAATGCTATTGAAGCTGGCTTTGATGGGGTTGAACTTCACTCTGCTTTCGGGTATTTGCCTAATCAATTTTTGGCTGAAAGTTCCAACCTAAGAACAGACCAATACGGGGGTTCGATTGAAAACCGGAATCGCTTTGTCTTAGAAATTATGCACGAAATGGTTAATGCAATCGGTGAAGAGAAAGTTGGGATTCGATTATCTCCAACAAGTACATACAACCACATCATTCATCAAAATCCTGTGGAACAATTTACAGCACTGATACATGAATTGGACAAGATGCCATTGGCCTATATTCATTTAATGAATGTTCCTTTTGACGAGGATAAATTCCCCCATTATCCTAAAAACCCCGTAGAAGCATTTGGAAAATTGACGCGACACACTGTCATCGCAAATTGTGGATACACTCGAGAAACTGGTGAGGCTGAATTGGAAAAAGGAATCGCAACCTTGATATCATTCGGAACCTTATTTTTAGCTAATCCAGATCTTCCCAAACGGTTTGAATTGAATGCTGAATTAAATCAACTTGATAAAGCTACCATGTATGGAGGGCAAGACAAAGGGTATATTGACTATCCTTTTTTACCTTAATCTTCACGAAAAATTTTACAAATTGACAAATTGAACTCATGAATAGAATTCAAGCAATCCTCACTATCGATACGGATAATCTCCCCTCCAATTTTCAAGAAATTATTAAGGACGAACAAGAAATGGTTTTAAAATGGAAGGAAGAGGGCATTTTAGAACACTTTTATTTAAGGCAAACTAAAAATGGAGCAGTTTTCATTTTTAAGGACTTGGATGAGGAAAGGGTTAGCAAATTAATGCAATCGCTGCCTCTTTTTACCTTGAAAAAAAGTGTAGAATACATCAATTTAATCAAGCAGTTTTAAAGGGGATAACTGTTTTTATGAAGATGGAGTTTAGTAAAAAATGGGGCGGATTTCTGCTGTTTCGCGAAGTTGAGCTTAAGAATTTTATATCATTTAGATTTAAGATTGATGCAAGGGTTTTGTTTATAAGCAAATTAAGCCCTAGTCTCAACTTCCTACCTTCCGGAGTAAGCTCAGCGCTTGTTTTTCGAGAGTCGTGGCCAAGGCCTTCTTTTCATCTTTCAGTTCCTTCACCCAGTCCAGGTATTTTTTAGACACGGCTTCCTGTTGCCCGATAAAGTGGGTCAAACTCTGCAAGTTCAGGTGGTTGGCATACCAAGGTTTTAGTCCATTTTTGAGTTGCTCCAGTTCCTCGTGAACTTGAGGAAGGTAGATGGGATTCAAACCTAGATGAATCAGCAGATTTTCCAAAATGATCACTTTTCGGAGCCCCTCAAAAAGATCTCGGAAGCCTTGCGTGGAAATGGGAGAACTCACTTCCTTCCCTAAGTAGCTGAGTTCCTCCTGCACCAATTGGTGGATGGAGGTGGTGAGGACCAAGGGCTTGATGCCTTTGCTGGCCTCATGTGCCTTTTCGAGGTATTCCTCCCACATTTTCAAGGAGCTTCCCACCATGAGGTCAAAGGCTTCTTTTTGCATTCCCCGTTTCTGCTCGTTCAAATAGGTTTTGAAGCTATCAAAAGCGATGGAAAGGTTTTTTTCACGTTGCTTGAGTCCTGATTCTACCAATTTGAGGTGGTGGATTTTTTTTAAGGACTTTTTTAGGGTCTTCAGTGGAAAAAATAAGGAGTAGCCCAGGTGTTTTTGTTCGAAATGAATTTTCTCCAGCAACTCAGAGTAAAGCTCTAAAAACTCCAATTGTTCCAATAGGGCAATGGCCTTTGCAGACTTGATTTCCTTGCCAAGTTCTAGAAAAAGAGCCTTGGCCTGTTGGTGTTGGTGTGAAAAGAGCTGAAATACAGGGGATTTCATTCTGAGCGGTTCTTAGGAAATTTTGACCAAGGTAGCACCATAGCCCCACTGGTCTTTCTGCGTGT
>Ga0315907_10006232_pt1 | contig 12705 bp, 10 predicted proteins | sample LakEriMetagenome_3_FD_203525 | JGI IMG/M metagenome (GOLD analysis project Ga0315907, IMG submission 203525) | Freshwater fungal communities from buoy surface, Lake Erie, Ohio, United States - Buoy 12 MA123 | ecosystem: Environmental > Aquatic > Freshwater > Lake > Lake biofilm | place: USA...
CGCGTAATGCTGCGAGCCGACAGACCACCGGTAAGCCGTGTGCGGGAAATCCGCATGCACGGTTTGAACGGGGGTGTTGGTTCTGTAACTGACCGTAAGGCCTGAACAGGGCCAACATCTACCAATGTCCGGATCCACCTTTGGCGAACTCTTTCGCGTCACGAATTTCGGCGAAAGCCACGGCCCCGCCATCGGTTGCGTCATCGACGGCTGCCCGCCGGGCATGGCCTTGTCTGAGGCCGATATCCAGCCCGATCTGGACCGCCGCCGCCCGGGCACCAGCCGTCACGTGACGCAGCGCAACGAACCTGACCAGGTGGAGATTCTCTCGGGCGTGTACGAAGGGCAGACCACGGGCACCCCGATCTGCCTGCTGATCCGCAACACCGACCAGCGCAGCAAGGACTACGGCAACCTGCTGGACACCTTCCGCCCCGGCCATGCCGACTACACCTACTGGCGCAAGTACGGGCTGCGGGATCCCCGCGGAGGCGGACGTTCCTCGGCCCGCCTGACCGCCCCCATGGTGGCCGCGGGTGCGGTGGCCCGCAAGTGGTTGCGTGCGCAGCACGGCCTGACGGTCACGGGCTGGATGACGGCCCTGGGGGAGATGGAGATTCCGTTCGAGGACGAGTCCCACATCCCGCACAACCCCTTCTTTGCCGCCAATGCCAGCCAGATCCCCGCGCTGGAGGCCTTCATGGACGCGCTGCGCAAGTCGGGCGACTCCTGCGGGGCCCGCATCCGCGTGGTGGCGCGCGGCGTGCCAGCCGGCTGGGGCGAGCCCCTGTACGACAAGCTCGACGCCGACATCGCCTACGCCATGATGGGCATCAACGCCGTCAAGGCCGTGGAGATTGGCGACGGCGTGGGCGTGGTGGCGCAGCGGGGCAGCGTGCACGGCGATGAACTCACCCCTGCGGGGTTTGCAAGCAACCACGCCGGCGGCGTGCTCGGCGGCATCTCCACCGGGCAGGACATCGAGGTGTCCATCGCCATCAAGCCCACGAGTTCCATCCGGCTGCCTCGCCGCTCGGTGGACCGTGCCGGTGAGCCCGCCACGGTGGAGACCTTCGGCCGACACGATCCCTGCGTGGGCATACGCGCCACGCCCATCGCCGAGGCGATGCTGGCCCTGGTGCTGATGGACCACGCGTTGCGCCACCGTGCCCAGTGCGGCGATGTGGCCCTCCCGGTCCCGCCGCTGGCGGCCCAGGCATGACAGCGGCGTCCAGACCATCGACGTCGAGGCCCGGCGCTTGAAGTCAGCTTCGGCGCTGCTGCCGGCGCCCTTGCCGGCACCGCTGCCGGCCTTCGCGCTGCTGTCCTTCACCTACTTCGCGGCCATCGGCCTGTTCAACCCGTACGCGCCCTTGTGGTTCAAGGAGCTGGGGTTCAGCACCTTTGCCATTGGCGGCATCGCGGCCTTGCAGTCCTGCACCCGCATCGTCGGCCCCTACGGCTGGGGGTGGTTGGGCGACCACACCGGCCAGCGCGTGACGCTCATCCGCCTGGCTTGCGCGGGCTGCGTGGTCTCGGCCTTCAGCCTGCTGTTCGTGGAAAGCCTGTGGCCCGTGGCCGCCGTCACGGCCCTGCTGTTCCTGGCCAACAGCGGGGTGGTGCCGCTGTACGAGACCTCCCTGGCGCACCTGCTGAGCAACGGGCAGGGGCTGGATGCAGGCAAGTACGGACGGGTGAGGGTCTGGGGTTCGGTCGGCTTCATCGCCTCGGTCACGGCCTTCGGCTTCGTGCTGGAGCGCGCGGGCGTTCGGGCCTTTCCCTGGGTGGTGGCGGGCATGAACCTGTTGCTGCTGTGGGCGGCCCTGCGGCTGCCGCGGGGCCACGAAGAGGTGGCGCATGACGAGCCACCCCCTGCCGTGCTGCAGTTGCTGCGGCAGCCCGAAGTGGCCTGGTTCTTCGCGTCCATCTTCTTCACCGTGCTGGCCCACACGGCGATGTATGCCTTCTTCTCTCTCTACCTGGTGCACCTGGGTTACGGGAAATCAGCCGTGGGGGCGCTCTGGGCGGTGGCCGTGGCGGTGGAGATCCTGTTCTTCTGGACCCAGGGCCGCTTCTTTTCCCGGCTGCCACCTGCTGGCTGGCTGCAAGTGGTCGCTGCGGTGGCCACGGCGCGCTTCGCCGCCACCGCGGGCGCGGGCCATCTCGGCTGGGTGCTGGTGCTGGCGCAGGTGTCCCACGCGGTGACCTTTGCGGCGCACCATGCCGCTTGCATCTCGCTGATCCACCACCTGTTCCCGGGCCGGGCCCGGGGTCGTGGCCAGGCGCTCTACACCATCCTGGGCTACGGACTGTCGGGTGTGCTGGGGGGCTTTGGCGGCGGCTGGATGATCGAGCGACTGGGCTACGAGCCCACTTTCTGGGCCGCCAGCGCCGCCGCGGCGCTGGGCTGGCTGTGTGCGCGACGCTGCGCCCGGGCACTGGCCCGTGCCTAGGTCAGAACACCAGCTTGAAGCCTGCGGTCAGCAGGCTGGGCGTGCCGGTTCTGATCTGTCGGCCATAGGACATGTCGAGGTAGGCCTGGTCCTTGGCGATGGTGTAGCGCAGGCCCAAGTTCCACCAGGGGGCTTCGCGGTCGTTGCCGAACAGCTCGGCCATGGGCGCCAGGGCGCCAAAACCTTCATGCTCCAGGGCCACGCCCCAGACGGTGCTGCTGCTGCGGACCTGGGTGTCGCGCTCGTGGCCCAGGTTGAGATGCCAGGTCAGCGGCCCGGCCGGTACGCTCACCACGGCACGCGCGTCCACACTGGCCGTCTTCCAGCCACCAGCAGCGGCACGCGCGCCTGAAACCCCCCAGGCCAGGGTGAGGGCAGCGCCATCATCGCCGCCAGCCGACCAGACCTGGGTCTTACCGCCCAGGCGCAGGCCGCGTTCACGGTCGGTGCCGTCGGAGGAATGAGACGCGGCCAGGGACACCTGACTGTTGAGGCCTACCCCGCAGCCCAACTGCAGGGCGTTGTCGCGCATCGACGATGCACCGGCCACGCGGGTGCGGGCGCTGACGCCTTCCACCTCGCAGGTCTTGGCCTCCAGGATGCCCGCGTCCTCGGTCTGCAGGGGGCGGCCGGCTTGGCAGAGCAGCGGCGCGGTGCAGGTCAGCAAGGCGGCGGTGAGGGTCTTGAGTTTCATGGTGTGCGCAGAGAAGTTCGCAGGAAAACCGCTGCATATTTTCCATGTTCTGGACATGGGAATACCCAGGCCACGGCCCGAAGGGCTCGCGGTCCCTCCCACGAGCCCGCCTCATCCCAAACCGGCGCTTCTCAGCCCTCGGCGTAGTCGCTCACCGGCACGCAACTGCAGAACAGGTTGCGGTCGCCGTAGACGTTGTCCACGCGGCCCACGGGCGGCCAGTACTTCTGCTGGCGCAGGCTCTTCACCGGGTAGGCCGCTTCTTCGCGTGAGTAGGCGTGGGGCCAGTCGGCGGCCAGCAGGCTGGCGGCCGAGTGCGGTGCGTTCTTCAGCGGGTTGGCCTCGCGCGGCCAGGCACCGGACTCCACCTTCGCGATCTCCTGCCGGATGGCGATCATCGCGTCGCAGAAGCGGTCGAGTTCGGCCAGCGATTCGCTCTCGGTGGGCTCCACCATCAGCGTGCCGGCTACGGGGAAGCTCAAGGTGGGGGCGTGGAAGCCGTAGTCGATCAGGCGCTTGGCCACGTCTTCGGCGCTGATATCGGAGGTCTCCTTCAGCGGGCGCAGGTCCAGGATGCACTCGTGCGCCACGCCACCGCCCTTCAGGCCGGGCACGTTGCTGCTGAACTGCACGTGGAAGTGGTCCGCCAGGCGGGCGGCCACGTAGTTGGCTGACAGGATGGCCGTCTCGGTGGCGCTGCGCAGGCCCTCGGCGCCCATCATGCGCACGTACATCCAGCTGATGGGCAGCACGGCGGCATTGCCCAGCCAGGTGGCGGAGACCGCCTTGACGGGTGAGTTCTCGTCACCCAGGCCGCTGGCCACGTGCTGGGGAAGGAAGGGCACCAGTTCCTCCACCACGCACACCGGCCCCACGCCCGGGCCGCCACCCCCGTGCGGGATGCAGAAGGTCTTGTGCAGGTTCAGGTGGCTGACGTCGCCGCCGAACTCGCCCGGTGCGGCCACGCCCACCAGCGCGTTCATGTTCGCGCCGTCCACGTAGACGCGCCCGCCGTGCTGGTGCACCAGCGCGCACAACTCCTTGACCCGGGTCTCGAACACGCCGTAGGTGGAGGGGTAGGTGATCATCACCGCGGCCAGGTTCGCGCTGTGCTGCGCGCACTTGGCGCGCAGGTCGTCCATGTCGACGTTGCCGCTGGCGTCGCACTTCACCACCACCACGCTCATGCCCACCATCTGGGCGCTGGCCGGGTTGGTGCCGTGGGCTGATTCGGGGATCAGGCAGATGTGGCGGTGGCCTTCGCTGCGCGAGCGGTGCCAACCGCGGATGGCCAGCAGCCCGGCGTACTCGCCCTGCGAGCCGGCGTTGGGCTGCAGGCTGATGCCGGCATAGCCGGTGGCCTGGCACAGCCAGCCCACCAGTTGATCGGCCAGGGCTTGATACCCGGCCTTCTGCTCGGCAGGCGCGAAGGGATGGATGTGCGCGAACTCGGGCCAGGTGACCGGGATCATCTCGCTCGTCGCGTTGAGCTTCATGGTGCACGAGCCCAGCGGGATCATGGTGCGGTCCAGCGCCAGGTCCTTGTCCGACAGGCCGCGCAGGTAGCGCAGCATCTGGGTCTCGCTGTGGTGGGTGTTGAACACCGGGTGGGTGAGGAAGTCGCTGCTGCGGCGCAGGGCCGCCGGGATGAGCGGCTCGATACCCTTCTCGAAGGCCTCGAAAGAGGGCAGGGCCTGCCCGGGCGCGGCGAACACCTTCCACAGCGCGGTGATGTCCTCACGCGTGGTGGTCTCGTCCAGCGATATGCCCACCAGCCCGCCGTTCCGTTGCGGGAAGGCGCGCAGGTTCATGCCGGCGGCGCGGGCGAGCTGCAGCACGGCTGCAGTGGCGTCACCCGTGGTCACGGTGAGGGTGTCGAAGGCGGTGCTGTTGCCGACCTGGGCGCCCAGCGCCTTCAGCCCCTGCGCCAGGATCGCGGTGTAGGAGGCCACGCGCCGCGCGATGCGCTTCAGGCCCTGCGGCCCGTGGTAGACGGCGTACATGCTGGCCATCACCGCCAGCAGCACCTGCGCCGTGCAGATGTTCGAGGTGGCCTTCTCGCGGCGGATGTGCTGCTCACGCGTCTGCAGCGCCAGGCGGTAGGCCGGTGCACCGTGCGAATCAACGCTCACGCCCACCAGCCGGCCGGGCATGGAGCGCTTGAACTCGTCGCGGCAGGCGAGGTAGGCGGCGTGCGGGCCGCCCGCGCCCATGGGCACGCCAAAGCGCTGCGTGGTGCCCACCACGATGTCCGCCCCCAGTTCGCCCGGGGGCACCAGCAGCGTCAGGGCCAGCAGGTCGGCGGCGACGATGAAAGCCGCCTGGTGGCGGTGGATGCGCTCGGCCTCACCGCGCAGATCCTGCACTGTGCCGTCAGTGGCGGGGTACTGGGCTATGGCCGCGAAGTACTGCCCTGCCTCGATCCTGGCATTCCAGTCCTGCATGGAGAGGGCCAGGTCCACCTTCAGGCCCAGCGGCTCGGCGCGTGTCTGGATGACTTCGATGGTTTGCGGGTGGCAGTCGCCCGCCACCAGCACGGTGTCGGACTTGCTCTTGACGCTTCGCTTGGCCAGGGTCATGGCCTCGGCGGCGGCCGTGGCCTCGTCCAGCATGGAGGCGTTGGCGATCGCCATGCCGGTCAGGTCGCACACCATGGTCTGGAAGTTGACCAGCGCTTCCATGCGGCCCTGGGAAATCTCGGCCTGGTAGGGCGTGTAGGCGGTGTACCAGGCGGGGTTCTCCAGGATGTTGCGCAGGATGACGCCGGGCGTGTGCGTGCCGTGGTAACCCTGCCCGATGAAGCTCTTGAGCACCTGGTTGCGGGCCGCCAGCGCCTTGATCTCGGCCAGCGCCTGCGCCTCGGTCACCGGCGCGGGCAGTGCCATCGGGCGGCTGCGGGCGATGGCATGGGGCACCACGGCGTCGATCAGCGCCCGGCGCGAGGCGGCGCCGATCACCGACAGCATGTGCGCCTCGTCGTCGGGTGTGGGGCCGATGTGGCGCGGCACGAACTCGTCGGCGCGCTCCAGGTCGTGCAGGGGCGTGTGGGCGGTCATCAGCATGGCAGGCGGTCTCCGGTGCTCTTCAGGCAGGACGGGGCGGCAGGGCTTGGGGCGGGGGTGGGTCGCGCTTTACAGCGTTTTCAGCAAGGCGTCGTAGCCCGGCGGGTCCATCAGTTGGTCGAACTCGGCCATGTCCGATACCTTCACCTTGAAGAACCAGCCATTGCCCATGGGGTCGCTGTTGGCCAGCGAAGGGTCCGCGCGCAGGGCCTCGTTGACCTCGACCACCGCGCCCGAGACGGGCATCTTCACGTCGGCTGCAGCCTTCACCGACTCCACCACGCCGGCCGGGTCGCCCTGCTTGAAACTCGCGCCCACCTCGGGCAGGTCGACGAACACCACATCGCCCAGGGCATCCTGCGCGTGCTGGGTGATGCCCACGATGGCGGCGTCGTGGTCTTCGATGTTGATCCACTCGTGGTCGGGGGTGAACATGGTTGTCATGGTGAGGTTCCTTTTCAGTGAGGCTTCAGTGAAGTTGCAGTGAGGTTCGAAAGGGTTTGGCGGGGTGAACGACGTGCGTGGTGGCTTGAACGCGGCACGGTTCAGGGTCTCAACCCCGGTGGTAGCGATGGGGAGCGAACGGCATGGCCGTCACGCGCATGGGCACGCGCTTGCCGCGCACTTCGGCGAAGACGTCGGTGCCGGCAGTGGCCAGGGCCGTTTCGAGCCAGGCCATGGCGATGGGCTGCTTCACCGTCGGGCCGACGGTGCCGCTGGTCACGCGTCCCACGGCGCGTCCGTCCGCCAGCACCAGCGGCGCACCTTCGCGCACGGGCACGCGGTCCAGGCCGACCAGGCCCACGCGCTTGCGCGCGGCGCCGCCGGCCAGCTGGGCGTCCACCACGGCAGCGCCGGGGTAGCCTCCGGCGCGGTCGCCGCCAGCGCGCCGCACTTTCTGGATGGCCCAGGTCAGCCCGGCTTCCATAGGCGTGGTGGTGGTGTCGATGTCGTGGCCGTACAGGCACAACCCGGCCTCCAGGCGCAGCGTGTCGCGGGCACCCAGGCCGGCGGGCTGCACCTCGGGCTGGGCCAGCAGGGCGCGGGCCACGCGCTCGGCGGCCTCGGCCGGCACGGAAATCTCGAAGCCGTCCTCGCCCGTGTAGCCCGAGCGCGTGAGGTAGCACTCGGCCCCCTCCAGCATGAAGGTGCCGCCCGTCATGAAGGTCAGGGCGCGCACGCCCGGCGCCAGGCGGGCCAGGGCGTCCACCGCCTTCGGGCCCTGCAGAGCCAGCAAGGCGCGATCGGGCATGGGCACCACGCGGCATCGCTCGCCGATGTGCTGCTGCAGATGGGCCGTGTCGGCCGCCTTGCAAGCCGCGTTGACCACCAGCAGCAGGTCGGTCTCGCGCCGGGTGATCATCAGGTCGTCCAGCAGGCCGCCGGCGTCGTTCGTGAAGAAGGCGTAGCGTTGCCTGCCCACGGTCAGGCCCTGCACGTCCACCGGCACCAGGGTCTCCAGTGCGGCGGCGGCATCAGCGCCTTCCAGGCGCAACTGGCCCATGTGCGAGACATCGAACAGCGCGGCTGCCGTGCGGCAGGCCGTGTGCTCGGCCAGGATGCCTGCCGGGTACTGCACCGGCATGTCGTAGCCCGCAAAAGGCACCATGCGGGCGCCGAGTTCGACATGCAGGGCGTGCAGGGGTGTGCGGGAGAGCGGTTCCGCCTGTGAGGCAGGTGCGCCAGCGGCGGCGAGGGGGTCAGCGGACAAGGGTCTCTCCTCAAGGGCATCGTGATGCCGAAGCCCCGGCCCGCGCCGGTGGTCCTCGGGTCTGCCCTCGCTGTCCGCTTTACCTGAGAGATTGACGCTGGCGGCCTGGTGGACGCTGCAGCGCTTGCCCCTTCGGTGGACGCCGCGCCCAGGGCGTGCCGCCTCTCTCCAGTGAGGATCGGTGACGAGCCCTCCAGCCCGCTGCCGCTCGCCAGTCCTTTTGCCTGAGCGTTCGACCGGGCACTTTCGGTCCCGGCTTCGCCTTCGGCGGCACGCAGTGCGTACTCTCTCCTGGCGCAGCCAGTATATGCGGGGGCCCAGGCGCCACCCGTGATCTCCCGGGGTCTCCAAGCCCTGCGGCCGGCGGAGAATCAAGCCATGGCCGACGACATCTCCAGCCTGCGCCGCATCCTGAAAGACTGCCGCACCATCGCCGTGGTGGGCCTGTCTGCCGAGTGGCACCGGCCCAGCTACTTCGCTGCCAAGTACGTGCAGCAGCACGGCTACCGCATCGTGCCGGTCAACCCCAAGTACGCCGAGATCCTGGGCGAGAAGAGCTACGCCCGGCTGGAGGACATCCCGTTTCCGGTGGACATGGTGGACGTGTTCCGGCGCGAGGCTGACGTGCCGCCCATCGCCCGCTCGGCCGTGGCCATCGGCGCCAAGTGCCTGTGGCAGCAACTGGGGGTGAAGAACCAGGAGGCCGACGGCATTGCGCGTGCCGCCGGGATGGACTCGGTGATGGACCGCTGCGTGAAGATCGAGCACGCGCGTCTGTTCGGCGGCCTGCACTGGGCGGGCGTGAACACCCGCGTGATCTCGGCCCGGCGCCCGGTTTGAGCCCATGAACCTGCGCTGACGCTTGAGGACCGCACCCCATGCCCAACCGCCGCTTTCGCCCCGAAACCCTGGCCATCCACGCCGGCCAGATCCCGGATGCCGCCACCGGTGCCCGTGCGCTGCCCATCTACCAGACCACCAGCTTCGTCTTCGATTCGGCCGACCACGCCGCCAGCCTCTTCAACCTGCAGACCTTCGGCAACGTCTATTCCCGCCTGAGCAACCCCACGGTGGCCGCGCTGGAGGAACGCGTGGCGGCGCTGGAAGGCGGGCGCGCGGCGGTGGCCGCAGCCAGCGGGATGGCCGCCGAGGCGCTGGCGCTGATGACGCTGCTGCAGGCGGGCGACCATGTGGTGGCTGCGGGGGCGCTGTATGGCGGCACCGTCACCATGCTGGCGGTGAACCTGCGCAAGTTCGGCATCGAGACCACGTTCGTTGACGCCACCGACCCCGCCGCCTTCGCCGCCGCCATCCGCCCGAACACGCGCGCCGTCTACGCCGAGACCCTGGGCAACCCCAGCCTCGTGGTGCTGGACATCGCGGCCGTGGCCGACGTGGCGCACGCCCACGGCCTTCCGCTGGTGGTGGACAACACGGTGCCCAGCCCGGCCTTGTGCAACCCCCTGGCGCATGGTGCCGACATCGTGGTGCACTCGGCCACCAAGTACCTGGCCGGCCACGGCACTACGCTGGGCGGCGTGGTGGTGGAGGGCGGGCCCTTCCCCTGGGACAACGGCAAGTTCCCGGGCATGACGGAACCGTCGCCGGGCTACCACGGGGTGAAGTTCTACGAGACCTTCGGCGACTTCGGCTTTTCCATGCGCTGCCGCATGGAGAGCTTGCGCGTGTTTGGCGCAGCGCTCAGCCCCATGAGCGCCTGGCAGATCCTGCAGGGCGTGGAGACCCTGCCTTTGCGCATGGAGCGGCACGGCGCCAATGCGCTGGCGGTGGCCCGGTTCCTGAAAGAAGACGCCCGTGTGGCCTGGGTGAACTACCCCGGCCTGGAAGACCATCCCCAGCACGCACTGCTCAAGCGCCAGATGTCCGGCGCTTCGGGGCTGCTGGCTTTTGGCGTGGCCGCGGCTTCGGGCGCCATGGCCGCATCAGGCACTTCAGGCGCTTCGGCCACCTCGGCCGACCAGGCCCTGCAGCGCGGCATCCGATTCATCGAAAGCGCGCAATTCATGAGCCACCTGGTGAACATCGGCGACACGCGCACCCTCATCAGCCACCCGGCCAGCACCACGCACCGCCAGCTCGACGCCGCGCAGCAACTCGCCGCCGGCGTGCGGCCGGACATGATCCGCATCTCGGTGGGGCTGGAGCACATCGACGACATCCTCTGGGACATCGACCAGGCCTTGTCTGCCGCGGTGGCCTGAGCCCCGTTCCTCACCAACTTCTGAAAGCCCACCCATGAACACCTGGACCGACGACGCCGAACTCTTCGCCCTGATGCGCGGCAAGCTCTTCCCCGCCGTCATCGGCGACATCCTCGACACCATGGGGCTGCTGCACCAGTTCCTGCCCGCCCACATCCGGCCGCTGCGGCCCGAGATGGTGATCTTGGGCCGGGCCATGCCGGTGCTGGAGTCCAACGCCTTCGCCGCCAGCGAGCCCGCCGGCCTGGGCCCCTTGAGCCGCCAGCCCTTCGGCCTGCTGTTCCAGGCCCTGGACGACCTGCGCGAGCACGAGGTCTACCTGGCCACTGGCTGCACGCCCACCTTCGCCTTGTGGGGCGGGTTGATGACCACGCGGGCCCGCCATCTCAAGGCCGCCGGTGCGGTGCTGGACGGCTACCACCGTGACACGCCGGAGGTCCTGGCCTCCGGCCTGCCGGTGTTCTCCATGGGCGGCTACGCGCAAGACCAAGGCGCACGCGGCAAGGTGGTGGACTGGCGCGTGCCCTTGGAGCTGGGCGGCGTGCGCGTGCAACCAGGTGACATCGTCTTTGGCGACATGGACGGTGTGCTCGTGATCCCGAAGGCCGCCGAGGAAGAAGCCATCCGCCGTGCACTGGAGAAGGTGAGCGCCGAGAACACCGTGCGCCTGGCCATCGAGCGCGGCATGAGCACCCAGGAAGCCTTCAGGACCTATGGCGTGATGTGAGCCCGCCAGGGGGCGCCACGACACCTGGGGCGGCCCAGCGCCTTCTTGAGAGAACCAGACCATGAGCATCTACGACCAGCACCTCGACAAGAGCCCGGCCAACTTCGTGGCGTTGTCGCCCGTGAGCTTCGTGGAGCGCAGCTCCGAGGTGTTTGGCGACCTGCCGTCCGTGGTGCACGGCCGGCGCCGCTACACCTGGGCCCAGACGCGCGAGCGCTCGGCGCGCCTGGCGGCGGCCCTGCGCGCCCTGGGTGTGGGCCGCGGCAGCACGGTGAGCGCCATGCTGCCCAACACACCTGAGATGGTGGAGGCGCATTACGGCGTGCCGGCGCTGAACGCCGTGCTGAACACGCTGAACACCCGGCTGGACGCCCCGCTGCTGGCCTGGCAGATGAATCACTGCGAGGCTCAGGTGCTGATCACCGACCGCGAGTTCGCGCCCGTCATCGCCCAGGCCCTGCGCATCCTCAAAGATGAACACGGCCGCGAGCCCATCGTGATCGACGTCTGCGACAGCGAGTACACCGGCCCCGGCGAGCGTCTGGGGGCCCACGAGTACGAGGCCCTGCTGGCGGCCCACGCGCCGATGGACGAGCTGCCCGGCCCGGCGGACGAGTGGGACGCGATTGCGGTCAGCTACACCAGCGGCACCACGGGCGACCCCAAGGGCGTGGTCACGCACCACCGTGGCGCTTACTTGAATGCGGTGTCCAACGTGGCCACCTGGACCATGCCGCACTTCCCACGCTACCTGTGGACGTTGCCGATGTTCCACTGCAACGGCTGGTGCTTCCCCTGGACGGTGGCCATGCTGGGCGGCACCCACGTGTGCCTGCGCCGCGTGGAGGCCCAGGCCATCCTGCAGGCCATGCGCGAGCACGCGGTGGACCATTACTGCGCCGCGCCCATCGTGCACAACCTCATCATCAACGCGCCGGCCGAGTGGAGGCAGGGCGTGCAAGGCGTGCGCGGCATGGTGGCGGGTGCCGCACCGCCCGCGGCCATGATCGAGGGCATGGCCAAGATCGGTTTCGACATCACGCACGTGTACGGCCTCACCGAGGTGTACGGCCCGGCGGCGGTTGCCGTGAAGCGTGCCTCCTGGGCTGCGGAGTCGCTGTCCGAACAGACGCGGCTGAACGGCCGCCAGGGCGTGCGCTATGCGCTGCAGGAAGGCATGACGGTGCTGGACGCCGAGAGCATGGCCCCCATCCCGGCCGACGGCCAGTCCATGGGCGAGATCATGTTCCGCGGCAACATCGTCATGAAGGGCTACCTGAAGAACCCGGCGGCCACCGACAAGGCTTTTGCCGGCGGCTGGTTCCACACCGGCGACCTGGCCGTGATGGAGAGCGACCGCTACGTCAAGATCAAGGACCGCAGCAAGGACATCATCATCTCGGGCGGCGAGAACATCAGCTCGCTGGAGGTGGAGGACGCGCTGTACCGCCACCCGGCCGTGCTGGCCTGCGCCGTGGTGGCCAGGCCCGACCCCAAGTGGGGCGAGACGCCCCTGGCCTACGTGGAGACCAAGCCCGACGCCAGCGTCAGCGCCGAGGAACTGGTGGCCCACTGCAAGAGCCTGCTGGCCGGCTACAAGGTGCCGCGCGAGATCCGCTTCGAACCGATCCCGAAGACCAGCACCGGCAAGATCCAGAAGTTTCAGCTGCGCGAGCGTGCCAAGAGCGCCTCGGCCATCGAATGACCCTTGGAGATGTAATGGATGCCTCCCTCCCCACGGGGATTCGAACTGGAGCCTGGAGATGAAGGGGCTGTTTGGTGGGTTTTCTTGCAGGCTATGCAAGGTGGACCCTCGAATGGCTACGGCATCGAAGT
>Ga0315907_10006234_pt1 | contig 12703 bp, 13 predicted proteins | sample LakEriMetagenome_3_FD_203525 | JGI IMG/M metagenome (GOLD analysis project Ga0315907, IMG submission 203525) | Freshwater fungal communities from buoy surface, Lake Erie, Ohio, United States - Buoy 12 MA123 | ecosystem: Environmental > Aquatic > Freshwater > Lake > Lake biofilm | place: USA...
AACGTTGGATAAAGCTGCAATAGATGCTTATGAACAATCAGAAGGTAGTCTTGAGTTACCCGATTTTCAAATTTCTTTAAATTTAGGTTTTATTTTCAATATACCGAAGGCGGTCGTAATGTCTTCATTATCACCAAAAGTTTTTTTACCTATAATGATAATTTATAGATTATTTGTGCCTGATGTTGAAATTGACACAAACTATGAAGCAAAAGATTTAATGAGAGATTTGAAAAAATTATTTAAAGAAATAATTACTCAATTATTTTGGAAATTCTTGAGAGAATTGTGGCAAAGATTAAAAGTTGATTTAAAAAATTTCTTATTAAATATTGTAAGGAAAATTATTGCGGATAAACTTAAAAGATACTATATTGTGGTGGCAGCATTAATTGCTTTATTAAAGAAAATTATTGAAAGTGGTATTGATAATTGTGATGGTTTGTTTGGTGCAATTAACGCCGCAATTGAGGCTGCATTAAGTGCTACAGGAAATATAAAAATGCCAAATGTATTGTTATTACTAGCGGATAAATTACCAGGTTTTAGTGCAGTTAAAACAAATATGGAAGCTGCAGAAAAAATGAGTGCACTTGGAATACCAACAGGTGATGTAAACGGTGAACCAAATTATTTGTTGTTAGCACTTGGTGCAAATACAAACGCATTGGCCGATAACATAGCAAAAACACCTTTTGAATTTGTAAATAAAACTATGCCTGTTGCGGGTCCATTCCCTGGTGCGGTACCTGCTATGGCAATGAGAGGGGCGGCATTGATGAAAACAAGTTAATATGGATAGTAATAAATTATTAGAAATTGCAAACGACGTACAAAATAAATCAAATAATGATTTAATGTTAGTTGCAACGGAGTTATATGATGAGTTTGAGAAGACTAAACAATTGATTATTGATTTGACTAGACATATGGACGGTATTGAGGTTTTATATAATAAGGTGAATAAAGAAATTGAAAATAGAACTAAGTTATAATGAAAATAATAGATATTGCGAAATGTGTTGATAATGTTGACCCATTAGGTATAGGTAGAATTAGATGTCAAAGATATAATGATATTATTGGTCAAAAAGAACGAGCTTTGGATTACGATGCTTGGACTGACAATGATTTATTTACCGCAATTCCCTTTTTACCTACCAATATTAACTACATACCCGAAATAGGTCAATCAGTTAAAATTATTACATATAATTCACAAAAAGAGAATGTAAACGTTGAATACATTGCAGGTCCTTTTACAACAATGTATGATTACAACTCACAAACTTTTTCACAACAAACCTCAGTTACAACTTACGGCACCACAACAAAAAAGAAAGAAGAGGTAAGAAATATCGATGGTAAATTTATCGATAAAAGAAGTGAAAATGTTTTATCTAAAAATAAAGATTTTGCCATTTATGGAAAATATGGTTCAGATGTTTTGTTTACTGAAAATGGTTTACAATTAAGAGGTGGTAAATTAATCTCTAAAGATGCTGGTAATGAAACAACCAGACAGAAAATGATTGATTACCCATTATTAGCAAAAAAATACTCACGTTTATATCTTAAAAAATTTCCAAAAAAAATGGTTTATGAGGATGTATTGGCGGAGGAAATTGCTTTTGATAATAAAGATTTAAATTATTTAGTTGAATATACCATAAGTGGTTCTACATTTAGTGGTGCAACAAATACAAATGGTTTATCACCTACTGAAGGTGAACCAACAACAATTTCTTTATACATTTACAAAATTATAAATCCAAATGGTGATACTTTCAAAACAAATTATTTCAATGAACATTCAGTAGCACCGTCAGGTAATTTGAAATTAATAAATTTAAATGGTTCAACTACCGGTGCAACATTTACTCAAACTGTAACAAATATTAATGAAATTTACATTGAAATAAGAAATAGACTATTTGAAATTCATGACCAAGGTTTAGTGGAACTTGATGACAATTATAATAGTGATGATATTCACCCATTCTTTTTTAGACCTACCACGGGTTTTAGAAATTTAAGTGGTGGGACACCGACTGAAAGTGAAAACAAAGCTACTATTTTTAGAAATGTAAATGTGGCCAGAAGAGGACCTACAAGCGGTTTAGTATTTTCTAAGAGAAGTGCAAAAATGAAGTCAACTAAAGTTAATTCTATTGTCAAAAAAATTAAATTTATTGATGATTCTCCAGAACAAACTTTTGGTTCGTTAATTTCTGATAAAATCTATTTTCTTTCTTCAGATTTGGGGACAAACGAAAGTCCAAATCCTGTACCATTTATTAATTTGGACGAATACGAATTAACCCAAGAGGATTATATAAAAAGAATAGAACCTTCAACATTTTCAACAGTAAGGGGTGAGAACTTATTAGAAGTTTTAAGAAAGATAATTGATGTTATTTTAACTCATAGACATAACCCATTAATGCCAATTATCAACCAACCTGATTACCAAGACGGTAACGAATTAAAAGAACTTTATAAAACACTTGAGAACGACATTCTAAATAAATCGATTAGAATCAACTAATTTGATATTTATAAAGAAAAAAGATGTCATATTTTCGTTCATATTTTGAGAAAAATAACACAATTTTAAAGGATTTATACGTTAATACTTCCAAAAACCCAAGTACTGAGATTTTCTATGGTTCGGGTTTTTCAAAATTCATATTCAAAATAGATTTAACCGATTTACAAAATAAAGTCGATAATGGTGACTTTATTATTACTACTGGTACAACCCATACACTACACCTTACAAATTGTATATTTGGAAACGAAACATTTAAAGGTGCACATAGAGGTACAGGTAGGGAAAGAGCAACATCTTTCGATTTGATTTTATTCAAAATTGAAGAGAATTGGGACGAAGGTGTGGGATTTGATTATGAAGAAGGTGGTAATGAGATATCAACAGGAAATAACGCTTTTGTTCAAAGACCATCAAACTGGTTCTCAAAAACAACTAACGAACTGTGGGATGTAGAAGGAATTTATAGTACGGGTGCAACCATAGTTCAAACTATACATTTCGATAATGGAGACGAAAATATCAACGTCGATATAACTGATTATATTAATGATATATTGGATGGTACCGAAAACAATTACGGTTTAGGTTTGGCGTTTGCGATTGATTTCCAAGATATATCAACTGATATAGAAAAATCTGTCTCATTTTTTACAAAATACACTCAAACCTTTTTTGAACCATACGTTGAAAGTTTTTTTGATGATAGGATATTAGATAACAGATATAATTTCATCGAAAAAACAACACAAAACTTATATCTATTTGTTTCTAAAAATGGTAATTACATAAATTTAGATGAATTACCTTTAGTTGATATATTGGATGCAACAAACACACCAATTTTCGGTTTAACGGGTTTAACAACGGAACATGTACGTAAAGGTGTGTATAAGGTGTCTTTCGGTTTTGATGGTTCCCTTTGTGACGGAAAAAGATTTTTCTATGATAATTGGACTAATTTAATATTGGATGGTGTTAATTTATCTGATATTAAACAAAAATTCATACCAAAAAAATTATCTTCATCTATTATAATGGGTGAAAACAATACGAGTTTTGAAAGATTTAAAGTACAATTTTACGGTATTCAACAAAACGAAAAAATTATAAGAGGTGACGTTAGAAAAGTAGTGGTAAACTTCCGTTCTATCGATAATCCAATTAATACAGTCCTACCTGAATCTTATTATAGAATCTTTATTAAAGAAGGTAGAACAAATGTAATAGTACATGATTGGACGTTAATGGATGTAACAAATGAAAACTTCTTTATGATGGACACTACGAATTATATCCCAAGAGAATATTTTTTAGAAATCAAAGGAAAACACAATAACGAGGAAATTCATTATAACGAATATATAAAGTTCGAAATCTTATCCGAAAAGTAAAATATTTATAGTTTATGAAAGTAGTAAGAATCACAGAAACTCAATTGAGAAAAATGGTCTCAGATGTTGTTAAAGAACAAAAGATGGAAGAAAACTATATGTTTTTCTCTAACTTAGACCAAATAGAAAGACAATGTAAAATGTTAAGAGAAATGGACCCAAAAGTCATTGACAATTTATTAAGTAATGGTCATGATTGGGCTGACGACCATTTTACAGAAGCAAAATCTTTAATCGATCAAGTTTTTGATTTTATAATGAATGAAGTGAAAGGTCACAAATCTGATAAAGAAGCCGTGACCGCAGATATGGATAGTTTCAGTTTGAACGAAGAAGAGGAAATTGATGAAAGTAAGAATTGTCCTACAGACCCAGCAAAATGGGCTGCATCAAAAGCCGCAGCTAAAGCAAAATTTGATGTATATCCATCAGCATATGCAAATGGTTGGGCAGCGAAAAACTATAAATCGAAAGGTGGTGGTTGGAGAAAATGTAAAAAGTAATATGAAAATTATCGTATCTAAAGAAGATAAAGATTATATTAACGAATGTCTTGAATCGGGTGAGGTTTTAAAAGAAGATCTTAGAAGATGGTTTAAAGAAAAATGGGTTGACGTTAGTAGAAAAGTTAAGGGTAAACACCCACCTTGTGGTAGAAAAGATGCTGACGGTAAAGCTTATCCTAAATGTCGTCCATCAAAAAAAGTTTCAAAAGAAACACCAAAAACGGCTTCTTCTTATAGTAAAAAAGAGAAAAAGGCGATGACATCACAAAAAAGAAGAGCAGAAAAAAAAGACCCTAAAGTGGGTAAAGGAAATAAACCCACAATGACCCATTTTGATGAAAATCAACATGTTGACGAAAGAAGTAGAAGTTTTGCATTTACGAGAAAAAAAAGATTGTTTAGTCAACCTGAAAGAATGTCCAATCCACTTAGGTATAAAGAAGTTGATAGATTAAATGAAAATATGGAAAAAAGAATTATACTACAAATTTCAGAAGAACAATTTAAAAGATTGTTTGAATACAACGAAGAAACACCTGTGTTAATTTACGAAGACGAAGATGGTTCAGTTCAAAGTACGAATTTTGAATCCACAAACCTATTGAATGAAGCTGAATATCAAGGACGTAAAGTTCAATTAGGAAAAATCATGCAAGGAGACGTAAAGAAATTCAAAGTATATGTAAAAAACGATAAAGGTAAAGTTGTTAAAGTAAATTTTGGTTTTGGTGGTAAATCCGCTAAAGGTAAAAGAATGGTTATTAAAAAGAATAACCCTAAAAGAAGAAAATCATTTAGAGCAAGACACAATTGTGACAACCCAGGTCCACGTTGGAAACCAAGATATTGGGCTTGTAGAACTTGGTAATTAGTAATATATTACCTCGACCCCACATTCAAGGAGAAGTTGGTAGGATTTCGTTTGAGATTCAATCCATTTCTCCTTATTTTTTGTGGTACATTCCCTTTTACAATATACTGTTTTTATTCCTGAATTTATAATACCTCTAGCACAGTCCATACATGGTAAACCTGAAGTAAGATATATTGTTGAACCCTTCAGAGGTGTACCCACTCTAGCAGCGTTATATATTGCATTACGTTCAGCATGTTCGAACCAAAAGTACTTTTCAGGTCTTTCCTGACGTTCTTTTTTTGAATCATCCATTCCCCTTGGAAATGAATTATAACCTGTAGAAAGTACCTCATTATCTTCCCCAACGATAACCGCACCTATTTGTGTGGACTCATCTTTAGATTTTAGTTTAACTTGTTCCGCAATGTTTAAAAAATACTCAGTCCAATTCATTAAATTAATTTTTGTGGAGACCAATACCAAACCCTATCTTCTGAATATCTCCCAAGAGACCTACCTTCCTTTTTCTCTAAGATTTTACTGATTTGTAGTAAATGTTCCCTATTATTTATGTCAATTCCAACCATGTAACCATTATTATCTTTTTGGTATAAAGTTTCCCTTAAGGGTTCAACATATTTTCCCTCGTCATATAGTTTTAACATTTTAACCATTTCGTCCTTCTTCATTTTACATTCAATACCCCTTTCCAGTATTAGTTTTTGGAGAACGTCTTGTCTTAATTTACTATAATCAACCTCATTCATGGTTCAAATATACAAATAATTTTGGAATATACCAAAAATAAAAAACCCCCGATTTCTCGAGGGTTCTTTTATAGATAATGATTAAGATTATCTTAATGTATCCAAACCAAATGATACTAAACCATGTACGTCGATTACACCGAAGTAACGGTTGTTCACCATTTTCTTCGCGTATCTTGTCATGATACCCTTGATAGGAGTCATGTTGAATGGATTATACATTGTTGGAGTTAATTGTAAAGGTACATATGGAGCGTAAACATAACCAGCATCCAATAATGATTTACCTTTATGACCAATCAATACTTTACCTGCTGGGAAGTAAGGATCACGATACACTTGGTAACGACCAGCTAATGTACCGATTTTCTCAATACCCATGTTGTATTGATCTTGCTCTGGATGAGCGTTAGATACGTGGAAATATTCTAAATCATCGAATACTGCAGAAACTTCTGAAGATACAACAATCCAGTTAGCACCACCACGTAATGTTGTTTTGTGGATTTGAGCTGAAACTTGGTTAATCTTAGTGATTAAAGTTTGATTCCAATCCTTTTGAGTGTAACCAGCAAATGCGTTACCGCCGTTACCGTATTTCCACTCATTGTAATCCCACTTAGCTTTCCATGCTGCACCTTTACGTAAGTCACGTAAGATTTCACGGTCAACTTCAGCTGCAATTTGCTCAGACAATAAAGCTGTTAATTCAGCTTCAGCGTCGATGTTGTGGAATGCACTAACGTCTTGTGCTAATTCTGGAGACCAGCTAGCTCTTAATTTTCTTTCAGTTACAGAAACTGTTACAGATTCTAAATCGAAAGAAACTTCACCAATTTGATCTTCGAATTCTAAGTTTGCGTAGTTTCTCCAAGTTGCTCTGAATTCAGAAGCTAATAATGTTGAACCACTTACTGTATAATCAGAAAATCCTGCTGTTGCATCATACTTTTGTAAATCAACTTGTACGTAGATTACACCGTCAGCATCACAAATATTGTAATAACCACCTGTGTTTGCACCAGCACCAAATGATTTTGCACCATACTCTACAATACCTTTACCGTACTTTTGAGTTACGATATTGATAGGTAAGTTAGCAGTTGCATCAACACCTAAGAAAGCTTGTAAGTTAGCGTCAGTTGTAACAACTTGTAATGAAGCTAAGAATTCTTCAGAATCCATTTCATGACCGTTAGGTCCGATTAATTTACCAGCACCACCTGCAGTGAAACCTGATAAAGCAAGAACTACATAAGATTTAGTAACACCTGTTGCTACTGAAGCTGCAGTTGTAACTACACCGTTAGAAAAAGTTGCGATACCGATAGAAGTACCAGTTACAACATCAAAAGAACCTTTTGAGTAATCAAAAAGACCTTGATCGTTTGCATCAGATGCTTCATAGAAACGGTCATACAAACTCTTTGCAGTTGAAGGATAACCCGCAGTTGCATCGTTGTTTGATGTTACACCGTTTGGACCAGAATATGGACTATAGTGACCATTTCCGTCTCTTTCTTGGATTTTAGGTACGAAGTAGAATAATTTACCGATTGGTAAGTTCATAGCTTGTACTGAAACGATATCGTTTGCTAATAATTTAGAGAAAACACGACGAATGATTGGGAAAACCACAGTCTCGAAAGAACCTGAAGCGTCAGAAACTGCCGCTTCATTGATTAAGTAAGATGCTTGGTTTTCGTACAATTGTGCGATGTTATCTTTTTGGTGACCGTCAAGACCTTCTAAAAAGCCTAATTCGTCCCATTTTTTGATGGTATCTTCTTTGATAACTCTAAGGTGCTTAAGACCGATGTTACCAACCATACCTGATTCTAATAATGCTCCCATTTTAAAATATTGGTTTTAATTTTTATTTATTATTTTATTTTACTCATCATCTCCTTAATTCTTCTGAATTGAGGGTTCTCATATGCTTTAGACTCAGCTAAAACTTCAGTAGAAGAAGAAGTTGTTGGAGTGTTAGTGATTTTTTCGGCTACAGTTTCGGTTACTGTTGTTTTTGTTCCTAACTCAGCCTTTATTGTTTCGAATAAATTTTTAGATTCATTCATAGTTGAAACTGAATCAAATCTCTTTAAAATATTCAATTTCTCTTGTTTTGTTGTAGTATGTTCAGTGAATAAACGAGTAGCGTAAGCTAAGTTCGCATTAAACACTGCAACCTCATTTAATTTTTCTTTGAAAAGAACAAGGGCTTTCTTGTACTCAGCATTTTGCTTTTTCAAGTTTTCTACTTCCTCATTCATTTCATGACGACCAGCTTTGAACTTTTTACCTTGATTAGCAGGAACTCTAACGTCATTAGCGAAAGTACGAGAGGCTTCGGTAGCTTCAACTTCTTTAGGTTCTTCTTCTGATTCACCTTCAGTAGCTTCAACTTCTTTTTCTTCTTCCTCTTCTTCGTCCATTTCGATTTCGTAGATAGTTTCTTCTTCCATAGATTCCTCTTCTTTAGATTCTTCTTTTTCTTCAGAAACTTCTTCTTCCATATTCCAATCTTCGTCAACTTCAGACTCTTCACCATCTAATTTGATGATATATTCGTCATCAGCTGTTTCAAGTTCAACATTATTTCCGTCTTTTTTAACTACGATACCATCTTCAGGTTTCATAGCTTTGAACACTTTCAATACTTCTTCGTCAGAAGCACCTGTCATGTCCATGACGTCTTCATCATCCATACCCATGTCGTCAGAAGGTAATTCTAATGAATCTTCAGAATCCATAGATTTATCATCCATTGATTCTTCATCACCCATTTCATCACCAACTTCTGAATCTAATGATTCAATGTCTTTGCTTGGTTCGTTATCGAGGTCGCCTTCATCTTCAGAATCGTCATCAGCTTCTTCATCATCAGCTGGTTGTTCTGACATATCTTTTTCTTCCTCTTCTTTAGGTTCCATAGACTCTTCTTCTGAAGCTTCTACTTTCTCCTCTTCTTCCAATGATTCTTTTAGCAAATCTTTAAGTTCTTCCTTCATAGTTGAAGCAAGTATACCTTTTGCATTTTGCTTTACTGCTTCTTCAAGATTCTGTACTTGAAGTAACGCTTGTTCTAAAATTGATTTTTCAGTCATTGTGAAAATTTGTTATTTTTATTACATATAAATACTCGAGTTTAGAGAAAAACTCGGTTTATTAATATTCCAGCCGTTAAAATTTCTTTATTTGGATAAAAATCTATCTAAACCTCCCATCAATTTTACCATTCTATCATCCAACGATGGTTTCTTTTCTTCGGATTCTTGATACTGCTCTCTTTCCGAAGGGTCAGAAAAAACATACGCTCCTGGTGTTGATGGTGATGATACTAAATCAAAACAAACCAATTCGAAGTCGTCCTGAACTATGTTTTGACCTTTAACGTTTTTAAGTGAACCCACACCACGAGAAGATATTCCTAAAGTGGCTCCATTCATTAATAACATTGCGGCTTGGTCACCCTTAGTTGATACAATACCCATTTTTCTCCAACCTGGAGAAGTGAATAATTTTATTTTACCCATTAGGATTTTACCATCCCACCATGTTTCAAGAATTGAATGTGAAACTCTATCTAAATCGATAAGTGAAGAAGAAGGATGATTTAATTCATTTAAAGCTCCTCCTTTTTTAATAAGTGTTTGGTATTTTTCGTTTTCTCTTTTTAATAAAACTTCAGGATAGATTCTTCCGTTTTTATTTGGAGTGTCGTATTTTTGTAACACAGCATAAAGAATTAGGTCTTGTGAAAAGTCCATTTCTTTAGCCTCTCTAATAATTTGTTTATTCTCTTCTGGTGAAACGTGACCAGCATCGTATTCAATTAAAATACCATGTCCGGTATCTTTCGGTCCCAATATCTTCATCTATAGATTTTATTACTATAAATACATCAATATCTCTATTATTTTTTGGATTTATGAAAATTGAATAATTTTTTATCTGTCAAACCATTTTCAATCACAGATGTGAGAATATCTTTTACGTTATTTTTTACTTCTTTTGTTTTAACATCAAATTGTCTATTCACATACAAAGTAACCTCCATATTCATAAAGGATCTTTTTTCTAATTTAATTCCTTTAGTTCTGATATCTAAATCAACTATTGATTGTTGTTTAAACAAAGGATTTTTTAAATTATAGATTATTTCTTTAACTCGACGTCGAGATTTGTATATCATTTCCTCGAAATCATCAGACTCATTTTCTGGTTGTAACCAAGAATTAAATTTCAAATAAATGGTTTTAAGATTTCTAAAATCTACGGTCCCATACCCGATTTTAACATCATTGTACGTCCCTAAAGGGATATACTTTCCGGTTTTCATTATTTCAACATATTATAAAATTTTATGGTGTAATTAAAAAATACATAAAATTTATTAAAATACCAAAAAAATTTTCATATATTTGTGATATACTTATATTATATGATTATAATCAATTTAAACAACGAAAAAAATATTGAATCTGCTTTAAGAACTTATAAACAAAAAGTTCAAAAAACAAAACAAATTCAAAAATTAAGGGAAAGACAAGAGTTTGTAAAACCTTCTGTCAAAAAAAGAAGCCAACGTTTAAAAGCTATCTATGTACAACAAATAAAAAATGGTCTTAATTAAGACCATTTTTTAATTCCGATAATCTGAAATAATTATATCTCGAAGGTGACATTTCATTCACCTCTTTTTTAACACTATCTAATTTATTTTTTAATTCTAAATCATTTGATTCTGTTAATAAACTATCAACTTTATTTAAAATTGATTCTTGTAATTCACTAGTTTTAGTAATTAAATCTTCATGAGAAATTGATAAAATATTTTTCAATTCTTCTTTTTGTGATTCTGATAATGTATTAGAATATAAAACATTAAAATTATTAGTTAATACAGCGTTTAATAATGATTCATTAGGAACTATTGTTATTTTTTTAGTTTCCATGATTTCTTTATTAGTTGTTAAATGTTCTACCAATTTCTTTTTTGCAATAACTTTCTTTTCGATATTTGATAACGTGTCTTTATCCATTAATTGGTCTAATGATTCATATAAACTATTCGTTGTTATTTCAACATCACCTAACTTTTTATCTAAAGATTCACAAAATTCCAGTAAACCATTTTTTTGTTGATTAATCATAGTCTCAACGCCGTCAACAAACAATTTTGCGGTTTCTTTATCTTCAATGTATTTGTTCTCTATTTCTTCGTAAAACAAATACATTTCTTTAAATTCTTTATTTTCTTTTATAGTTTTTAAAATATCTTTCATCTCACTTTTATCTTCTTTCTTATAAGATTCAGTAAGTTTATTCAATATTTTACTTTTTACGGTACCAAACTTATTCATTTTTAGTCGTTTAAAATGTCCTTCAATTTATTTTCTATTTCATAAATATTACGTTGAGCTTTATCCATGTCAAATAAATCGACAAATTCTAATTTTTCTTCACCCAACATACCTAATATCTTTGATTTTTTAGATTTAGATTCACTTAAAGGTTCTCCACCACCTTCAGCTGGAGGAGGAGGTGCTCCACCACCCAAATCCATTCCACCACTTTCTCCACCACCTTGTGCCGCCGCTTGCATCGCCTTTTCTCTTTCCTCTTCAGGTATTCCATATTTTTTATCAACCTCATCAAATACACCTGAACGTCTAATTACATTTTGTGTGTTTGTTAATTCAAAACCTAATGCACGTTCTAAACGTTGTTGTTGTAAGTCAAGTAATACCTCACTATCGCTCATACCAAGAATATTTTTCTTAGCCCATGTGTGTGATACTGGTAAAATACCCATTTGAGATTGGTCTGAGGTTGCGTCTTTATAAAGTGTAATCTTTTCTTTCCATTGTTCAATACGTAATAAATCAGATTGAGCTGATGGATTTGTTAATGACAATGTAAAATTATTTAATTCATCTTCCATACCTGTTAGGTATAAATGAATTAAAGCGATTTTATTTAGTTCTTGTATTAATGATTTTTGAATTCTATTAATTGTTCTTGCAAAACGAATATCCATCAAGGCTAAACTCTTACCTTCACCAACAACCTCTTCAAATCCTAAAAACGCCTTTGGTATACGAAGTGCCGCTAATAATTTCTTTTGGATATACTCAATATCAGCAATTTCACCCAAATTTTGTGCTCCCGGCAAAGTTTCAATTGGATTTGTTTGTGATGGGTCACGAACCGGAATGAAATAATCTTGGTCTACCGCCATTTGATTATATCTCATATCAACTTGTCCGTTATTTGGATTTTGAATTTGATCTCTTTTGAATTTGTTTGCAACACGTTGTACATATGGTTCGATATCTTTATCATCCATATTTCCAACAAATATTTTGAATACACGTCTTTCTGGTGCTCTTGATGTTCTATAAATTAACATAGCATCTTCTGCAAGTAAAAGTTGTTTCCAAATTCTTCTAATCTTATCTAACATAGAAGTACCATATGGTAACTTTCTATCATCACCTAATAATCTAAAATGTGCAATCTCCCAAGCTTGGAATTCCATATCTTTGTTCTTCCATGTAAAACGTAATTCACGACTTGGTAATTTTACATCTGCAACTTGACCGTGACTTTTTGCTGCAGCACCT